>Ga0207975_100013_pt1 | contig 245027 bp, 225 predicted proteins | sample LakWasMe91_HOW11_2_FD_183913 | JGI IMG/M metagenome (GOLD analysis project Ga0207975, IMG submission 183913) | Freshwater sediment methanotrophic microbial communities from Lake Washington under simulated oxygen tension - Sediment Metagenome... | ecosystem: Environmental > Aquatic > Freshwater...
ACCGTACTTTTTGTCGTACAACCATTGGCGTCTTTTACATAAACATCCCAAACTAAATCAACCGATGAATTCGTGTCAACGGTTACAACATTACTCGAAGCGTAAACTGTTGGTGCAGTTGCACCCGATTTAACAGCGGCATAACTATAATTCGTTGTTCCGCCTGTAGCCATTACTGTAATTTGCGAATTGTCATTGTTGCAATTTACATTTGTTGGAACAGCACTCGTAATAGATACTGCTGCTGCTGGTTCTGTAATGGTTACTGAAGCATCTTTTTTACAACCTGTGGCAGTATCTGTGACTTCAACTGTATAGCTTCCGGCAGCAACATTCGTTAAACTTACAATATCATTCGCTTTTGTTAATGTACCTGCTCCCAAAGTTCCGGTTGTTAATACAAACGTATAAGCTCCAACTGTAGCATTTCCTGAAACCGTAAAAGTGGCTTTACCTGTGGCATTGCCTTTACAGTCAACATTTTGGGTTACATTCCCAGCAATGGCTATTGGTGTGACTGGCGTAATAGCATAGGATTCTGTATAATAACAACCATTGGCATCGGTTACTTTGAATGTATAATTTCCAGAAGCCAATCCTGCAAATACATTTGAAGTCTGCTTAGCAACAATCACCACTGAAGGTGCAATGGTTTCATATTGTAAGCTGCCTACTCCATTTGTAGCCGTTAGTGTAACGGTGGTAGTAGGCGCTGAGCAAGTTACAGCAGCATTACTAAATCCTAAATCAGTAGGTGGATTGAGTTTATTAATTGTTATGCTACTAGATTTTGTACAGCCGTTGGCATCTTGTACAGAATAGTTTATTGTTTGGTCAGTACCGTTATCATTAACCGTTAATGTACGTGTTCCTGTATAACCACCTCCATTAAAACTATACGTATAAGGCGCCGTTCCTGTGGTTGGTACATCAATAGTAACAACCGCTGCTTGTTTGGTATTGGTAGCACTACAACTAAAATCAGTCGCTGATGCTGATACCACTAAGGCCGTTGGCGCTGTAAGTGTAATTGTTGCTGGTGTAGAAACACAGCCTTTGCTGTCTTTCACTTGATAAGGATAGGCGATATCGGCACTTAAACCTGTATAATTTGTAGTGGCTGTAAATGCACTTCCATTAAAACTATAGGTATATCCGCCTGAACCTCCTGCTCCTGCCAAAGAAACAGCACCATTGCTACCACCATTACAGCTTACTTGTGTTGGTGTTGGTGTTACAGTTGGATTAGTGATCGGGTTTACTATAGCTGTGGTAGTTGAGGTACAACCATTGGCATCGGTAATCACAAATTTATAAGTGTCTGCATTGGCATTGCTTACGCTATAAGTAAAACTTGCAGCTGCGGCACTTGAGGCACTTGGTGCTCCTGCTCCTTTTTGAACCGTATAAGTATATGGGGCTTTTCCGCCTGTGATGGTAGTAGTGATTACTGCATCAGGTGTTCCTGAACAATCCAATGTTTTGGTAACAACTGCATTTGATGCTAATTGTGGATAAACCGTAAGCGGTGTTGCCTGATTGGTACATCCGTTAGCATCTTTTACCCAAACGGTATAAGGAGTTGCGCTAGCAGCTACATTAAACGTATTTCCTGCTTGAAAAGCACCTCCTACTCCATTAATCCCATAAGTTAATGGTGCTATTCCTCCTGTTCCTGTAGCGGTAATGACAAAATTACTGCCTGTTCCTGTACATTGGTTGCTGATAACAGCCGTTACCGATGGCACAGGATCGCTAATAATAGTTACCGTACTTTTTGTCGTACAACCATTGGCGTCTTTTACATAAACATCCCAAACTAAATCAACCGATGAATTCGTGTCAACGGTTACAACATTACTCGAAGCGTAAACTGTTGGTGCCGTAGTTCCCGATTTAACAGCGGCATAAGTGTAATTTGGAGTACCACCCGCTGCAATTACTGTAATTTGCGAATTGTCATTGTTGCAATTTACATTTGTTGGAACAGCACTCGTAATAGATACTGCTGCCGATGGCTGTGTAAGGATTACCGTATAAGTCGCCGTACATTTTGTCTTTCTGTCTGTTACTGTAATCGTATAACTACCAGTAGGTTGATCAGCAGGTACAGCAATTGTAGTTATCGTTTCGCTTATACCATTTGCACTCTGAATAATTGTGTTAGCTGCATTTTTAATAACATAATCATAACCTCTATCTTTTACTCCCCCCACTGTAAACTGAATAGTACCAGTACCTCCAAAACATTTAATAGGAGTAAGAACACTTCCTCCAGCAACAATATCTGGTACACCATTTACCGTATAAGATTTTGTAAATGAACATCCTGTTTTTATATCTGTTGCTTGGAAAACATAAGCTCCTGGGGCTAGTCCTTTGAATTCTCCGTCTGAATTTGTTGCGGTACTGTAACCTGCAGGCCCTGAAATAATCTGATAACGAATTGGAGCCGACACATTTCCTTTTACAGCAGCGATATTAACATGTCCTCCCGCCGGAGTGCTAGAACAATCCCATCCGCTGTCAGTAATCGTTATACCTGTAATCTGGTCAATAGCAGCAATAGTGACAGATAATGGTCCTATTTGACATCCATTAAAATCTTGAATATAAGCAGTAACTATTCCTGCTGCACTGATAGAATAAGTATTGGTATTAGTGAAATTAGAAGTACCGTTAAAACTATATTTATAAGGTGAAGTCCCGCCAGCTCCTGCAACTGTTACAACTGCCGGTACTGTTCCTGATGTACTACAACCCAATTCAGTAGCATTTATAGTTCCTGTAACCACATCAGGATTTACTATGGTGACGTTAGTAACTGCAGACTCACATCCTTTGCTGTCTATCACTTTGATATTATAAGTACCTGCAGCCAAAGCTGTGAATTTATTTGAAGCCTGAGGAGTATAAGTTGTAGCTGCACTTGTCTTAATTGCATAAGTATAAGCAGTTGTAAATCCATTGCTTGCCGTAACCGTTATCGTTCCGTCATTAGCGTTGTTACAGGTAATATCTGTTTTAACAAACGTTAAGGTTGGAGTTGTTTTTGCAGAAACGACAATTGCATTACTTGTTGCAGGACAACCTTTGCTATCTGTAACTGTAAATACATAGCTTCCATCTGTACTAGTTGTATAAGGGAAAGTTGGTGCAGGCAAAGCTACTCCATTACGAGTCACTGTATAAGTATAAGGAGCTCCATAACCATTTGTTACTGTCGTTGTCATTGAGGCATTTACTAGACAGGTTAAATCCTGCGTTAATGTTGCGGTCAACTGCAACGGATCCAAAATGACAATATTTGAAATCTTTGCCGTACAATTATTGCTGTCGGTCACCACAATTTCATGAGTTCCTGGGGCAACATTCGTAAACGTATTGCCGTTCTGAGCAGCTGCTCCATCTAAGCTATAAGTAAACGGAGATTTTCCTCCTGACACATTTACAACTAATGAGGCTTGATTCACAGTATCATAACATAAGTCTGAAGTGCTTGCCAAAGTTGCTGTTGGTGCAGTTGGTGCAGTTACACTTACAGCCACTCCAGTACCTGATCCCATACATAAATTAGCGTCACGCACAAAAACTTTATAATTTCCTGAGGCTACATTTGTAAATATGCCGCTAGTTTGAAAACCTGTAATAACAGTTGTTCCGTCTGATGCACGCAATTCAAATTCATAACCAGGTGTGCCTCCGCTCCCAATCGCTGTAATAGTAGCACCAGTAGTACATGTTGGCAATGTTGTAACCGAAGCAGTAACAGTTACTGCTGTTGGAGATGTAATAACTTGTTTTAAAGTATATGAACAAGTCCCAGTCGCATCATTCTGAACCACAATGGTATGTGACCCTACTCCAATTCCGGTTAATACAAATGGTGAAACTGTAGTTGTTTGAAATGTACCTCCGTCAATATTATACTGGTAACCTGTTGTTGTATTAAAGTTTTCGGCTGCTATTGTAATAGTACCATCATTACCTCCGTTACATTTAGGATTACTAAATGATGGTAACGAAGCTTTGAATGCTTTACTTCCATCTATTATTACTGGGAATTCTCTTTCGTTCCCACACGATTTTGGGATTTGATATACCTGAATATCGTCTATTGCCAAATCATTACCGGTCACGACTTGACTATTGGATATAATTTGAAAATCTAATGAAGTATTATCTCCAGGATTTAGAGTTAAAACACTTCCTGTTAAATCGGTACTGAAATGCCATTTTTCATCTCTAGGAATATCAGGCATCGCTTGGGATGCGATCACTGTTCCATTTTTTACTAACTGCACTCTTAATTGAGGTGATGGCAAATTATTACTTGCTTTCAACAAATTAGCCATATACAATGACACATTAATGCTCTGATTTGGAATCACATCATTAATCGGCTTACTGTATAAAACAGCACCTATCGGAATTGTAGCTCCAATGTTTACCGCCAAGAAACGCCCATCGGTGATACTTGGAGTATTATTTAAAACAGCTGTATGGTCTTTTGGCAGCCACCAATTAAAATCATTAAAATGATCTGGAAGTAATGCTTTTGTAACTACATAATCACCATCATTCATCAACCAAGGATGCCAATCGTTTAAACTACATGTCGCAAAAGCTAAGGTATTTCCGTCTTGCTTTTCCCAGCAATAAGCACTGTTAATTCCTGGCGAAGTCGTATCATCACCTCTTCCAAAATCTTCTGATAATAAATTACTATAACTGGAAACCGTGCTTACGTCGTATTTTACTTTAACCGTATGACTTCCTGAAGGTACATTCAAAAAAGTATTTGTTGGAGTATTGGTATTCAATACATTGTCCAAATAATATTGATAGGTATAAGTAGTACCTCCTGATGAAGCAGGATTATTCACTATAACAGTTGCAGTTGCCGTACCATCACAATTATAAATTGTATTTACATTGTCTTGAATAACCGGATCAGCAGGTTTGGGATCTAAAATAACCGAATATGGAATCTGGTATGTACATCCTAAAGCGTCTTTAACTGCTAAACTATAAGTTCCAGCTACAACATATTTTTGGCTAGATGCTTCCCAAGTGTTTCCACCATCATAGCTATATTGATATGGTGCTGTTCCACCTTGTACATTGGTGATTCGTAATAAACCTGTCGGTTGTCCCCCTTGCAATGGTCCACAACCTGCTAGTTCTCCTACTCCTGCAGAAGCAGAAACTGCTGAAGTTGGCCCTGTAATGGTTACAGTTACAGCAGGATCTTGGCAAGTTTTTGTCTGTTGTCCATTCCATTGAGACATATAAGTAATAGTATATTTTACAACTACATTATAAGTTCCCGGATATAAATTTGAAAAGACAGGATTTGAACTAAAAGTTGCTCCATTATCAATACTATAAGACATTGTATAACCATTAGCCACAATGTTTCCTATTGTAATTTGTGAACCATTTCCATAACAAATACTATTTGTATTTCCAATAGTGTAAGTTGGCTTACTATTATCTGGCACTGTTACAGTAGCTGTTCCACTACAGTTTTTAGAGTCAACAACTAAAATATCATATTTACCCGGCGTAGTAACAATTATCTCATTTGAGGTTTGAAAAGTTGAGGAACCATTAACAAAATAATAATAAGGCCCTGTCCCACCCTGTGTAGTAATAACAATTTTACCATCATTACATGCGGTAAGTGGCTCAACAATGGCAGCATTAGCAGTAACGGCACTTGAAGGCTGACTTATATAAATCCATTGATCATTACTACATCCATCTTGTGTTGTAACCTGTACCTGATAAGTAATTCCCGGAGTCAAATTTGAAAAAGTATAATCCCCGGCTGTGGTAGGGCCAACACTATTTACTAAAGTCCCTCCATTAAATATTTTAAAATTGTATTGAGGCTCTACATCATTGGCAGCTACCTTGATACTTCCTTTTTCTCCAAAACATAATGGCTGGGTAACAGTTGTACTAACTGTAAAATTTCTCTGTCTGATTTGAATATTAGGTACCTTAAAAATACAAGGATTACTAGTCACCCCAACTTGTCTTATATATATAGTATATAATCCAGCTGTATTTATGGTAAAACTATTACTTGCCTGATAATTGGTTCCATCAATACTGTATTCATATCCAGAAGGTACGCCTCCAATAGTAATATTTCCTTTAGTATTACAGATAATATCTCTATGCGTTTCTGTCGGATCTAATAAATTTTGATAAACATTAAAATAGAAACGGTTGAAACAGCCACCAGGATAATTCAATGTAAGCCTGAACTGACCCGAAGTGTTTGCCGTATAACTTGCGCCGGTTTCAACTTGTGTCCATGTACATGAACTATTTTCATTAGCACAGTTCTGATTCGATACAGCTGTACAACTGGCTTCATTCAATTTTTCCCAAACAATAGTTGAACCATCTGAAATATTAGTATTTATTGCCCGAGTAGCATTGAGACCGCACAAAAAGATATTTGGTAATTGCTTTCCATCGTTAGGACAAGTTACCACCTGATCAGCAAATGGGATTACAGGATTTGTAACGATACCTCCAAAACGTGAAACGGTTACCGCTTCGGTAATAGACAAACAGGGAGCAATGGCAGTATTATAAACATAATATGTTCCGGGATTAGTTACAGTTAGCGTTTGGTTACTACCCAAAATGGTACCAGTTGTATTTCCGGTATTATCGAAAGGAGCCGTAGACCATTTATAACTATTGTATCCGTTAGCAGCAGTAATTACAACACTATTTCCACACAATACCTCATTTTTAGTAAATTTACAATCATCAACTCCAACAAGGAAATTAGTTGCTTTAGGAACCAACAAACATCCAGTATTAGTATTTATACTAGGATCGTCTGAAATAGTAAAATTTGTATTCAAAGTCCCTTTATAAGTAGCAAAAGCCTGATTATCGATACTATTAGAACATGCATCGCTCAACATATTACAAGACGGAACTACCTGAACTTTTAACAATATTTTTGATTTACCATCACCAACTTCAACAATACTATTATTAACATCAAAAACAATTTCTCTAGTCGAGCTATTATAACTTTTAACGGTAATTCCTGTAGGAAGAGTTACTGAACTTGGATCTGTAGGATAATTGAAAATTGTATTTATAGGTAACACATCTCGAATGGTCAATGAAGTGGCATTATCATTCCCTATATTTTGAAGTTCAATTTCGTAATTTAATATTTGACCTAATGTCACATTTTGATTACCGATATCTTGATTTTTATCATTTTTTACAACTTTGGTAAGTACAATTTTTGGTTCAATTATGTCTACTGCAAATGCATTGAAATAATAAAAATAAACATCTTGTGTACTCCCTAATGTTATTTTAGCAGAAGTTGCATCATTAGCAATAATTCCATTATTAGGATTATCAATATTTAAAATCCCAGCATCATACCCTAGGGTATTAGTGCTAGCTGGTGTTCGATTTTGAAAATTTTCAGTTATACCAGTAGCAGGGTCTATATAGGTAACACTACTGTTAAAAAAATTGTTTGTCCCACGGATTACTGTGCCTGCAGAATTTGTGGCACTCACTGCTGTTCCATTAATTTGCAAATAGTCACCGCTAATTTGTTGATCTCCTTCTAACGCAGAAAAAGCAAATTTAACTCTTACTGGACCCGTTGGAATTGTTTTAAATCCAGAGATTGGAATATCTAAAGTTGTTGGTCCACCAATACCGCTGAAGCCATCAAAAGTAGTAATATATTTAGCAGGTAAAGTTGGGTCTTCATAAACAACAAAAATAGACCACCCTGCAGAAAGACCGGTAGTACCATTCGAACCCGTACTAGAAATAACATTCGCAACTGTATAGTTCCCTTGAGCATCAGATAGTCCTTTGACTAAAGACGTAATATCAGCATAACAAGCATAGGGTTTATTATTACCAGAACCAATAGGAGTAGCATTTGCATCATAAACTATAGTTCCTGTGATATCGGTATAAGAAGTAGCGTTTGGCAGTTTTAATCTGACTTTTTCAATATTGGAACGATCTGTTTGTTGTAAAATAGCTCCCCAATATAAACCTGCATATACTACTTTATAACAAGCTGGTTTTGGAATAGTTAATTTAGCGGTACTAGAACTAAAATTTTTACCACCATCACTATCAACATTGATATACTCCATGCTGAAATCTGAATTATATCCATTGCCATTATATGCATCATTAGGTCTTTCATTTCTTCTTTCGTTTCTATTTAAGATATTGTTACCGATTAGCAACATATCCCCTTTTAAACGTGTATCAAAACGAGAAGGAGTAAATGCCTTTAAATTTTGACCGAAAATAATAAAGCTATTGAAAAAGAATAAAAAAACAAACCCTACTGTTAGTTTATTCTGTATCGCAGATATACCTACTTTATAAAAAGATAAGCTCTTAAAGTTTTGAAATACTTTAAAAAAAGAATCGGTACGAAATGAATCCGATAGGAAAAGGACATTAAGTAATGCCAATAAGGAACGCCTAAACGAAGAAAAAGTAGGTTTTTTCATGTTTTATTATTGTTTTTTTACTCATCTCTATTTATTCATTTGGGGCAATGGACAAATAAAGATCATGAGTTATATGTAAATACTGTTTTTAAACTTAAAAAATTAAAATCGATTTTTTATTAAAAAATTATTCAAAATACTCAATATCAATACTTTAACTAAATTTTATGAATTATATTACAAATAAATTCTAAAAAATAAAATTAAACATTTTGAAACAATTACAAAATGCAAACCAAATTATTTTAAATTAAAATAAACTTCATCTCAGAATAGGCTACTTCTGAATTTTAACAATTACCATTTTTCCATTGTAAGGCTTATTTCCTTTCTCTGACATTGCCTGTGTTGCTTCATCTAAATTATCGAACATGGCTTCGTAAATAAAATATTTACTGGATCCAGCATCATAGAAAAAATTAACATTTTTCTGACCAGCTGCAACTGTTTTTGTAACAAATGCATCTCTTTTTTGAACATCATTATGAACAGCCAATATCACATAATAGCCGCTATCAATTTTATTATTTTTAATAATCTGCATATTGGACTGACTTTCACCAAAATCAAAATCTTCTGCTTTTAACGGTGTACTACTCACTTTTGTAGTTTCTTTAATTCGTTTTAAAGTAGCTAAATCTTGCGAAGTACGATCCTGGTCATTCAAAGAAACGGCACGCTTGATTCTACGTTTTTTCTCAATCTCAGTTTCGACTTTAATCTGCTCCAACCTGTTAGTTAAAATTGCATTAGAACGTTCTGCTTTGAGCTGTTCAGCTTTTAAATTCTCTATAGTTTTTAAATAATTCTGATTAATCAAATCATTCTTAGGAGCCTTTTTAAGTCTTTCGTTGTAAAGTCGGTTAAACTCGTCCAAAGACTCTGCCTGCATTCTGTTAACCTCTGCAATTTGAGCCTTAATGGATTCCAGTTCGGCATTTTCAGCAGAAGTACTTTTGAATTCTACTGTTGTTTTAACAATACCTTTATCACTTAAATCATTTTCTTCCCTCATCTCGTTCAATGCTTTTTGCTTATTGGCCACAGAAGCATCCAAACGGGTTAACAATTGTTGTTGCTTACGTTTAGAATCTTCTATTGACTTAGCTAAATTATCCATTGACTTGCCAACTTCATCTTTTGGCATTGCATCGGCTTTGGCCTTGGCAAGCGCCTCAACTGCTAATTTAGCGGCGGCGGCAGCTTCTATTTTATCCTGCTCGGCTTGCGCTGCTGCAGCAGCGTCTGCTTTGGCTTTATTGTCTGCAGCTAATTTTGCAGCAGCTTCGGCATCGGCTTTAGCTTTCTTCTCAGCAGCTAATTTCGCAGCAGCTTCGGCATCAGCTTTGGCTTTATTCTCCGCTGCTAATTTGGCAGCAGCTTCGGCATCAGCTTTGGCTTTGTTCTCAGCAGCTAATTTCGCAGCAGCTTCGGCATCGGCTTTAGCTTTCTTCTCAGCAGCTAATTTTGCAGTCGCTTCAGCATCAGCATCTGCTTTGGCCTTATCAGCAGCTAACTTTGCGGCGGCGGCATCAGCTTTAGCTTTGGCATCAGCATCGGCTTTAGCTTTATCGGCTGCTAATTTAGCAGCGACAGCATCAGCTTTAGCTTTAACTTTAGCTTCCTCTTTCGCTTTATCAGCGGCATCAGCATCTGCTTTTATTTTTGCATCGGCGGCTAACTTAGCAGCGGCAGCATCGGCTTTAGCTTTTTTCTCGGCAGCCAATTTAGCAGTCGCTTCGGCATCAGCTTTGGCTTTATTTTCGGCAGCTAATTTGATAGCAGCTTCAGCATCAGCTTTTGCTTTGGCATCTGCATCGGCTTTAGCTTTATCAGCAGCTAATTTTGCGGCGGCGGCATCGGCTTTAGCTTTAACTTTCTCTTCTTCTTTGGCTTTATCAGCCGCATCAGCATCTGCTTTAATTTTTGCATCCGCGGCTAACTTAGCGGCGGCGGCATCAGCTTTAGCTTTTTTCTCAGCAGCTAGTTTAGCAGCGGCTTCTGCATCGGCTTTGGCTTTGTTTTCGGCAGCAAGTTTTGCGGCAGATTCTGCATCGGCTTTAGCCTTAGCATCAGCATCTGCTTTGGCCTTATCAGCGGCTAATTTTGCGGCGGCGGCATCAGCTTTGGCTTTTGCTTTTGCATCTTCTTTCGCTTTATCAGCGGCATTAGCATCTGCTTTAATTTTTGCATCGGCAGCTAACTTAGCTTTCTTGGCTTCTTCAACAGCGGCTGCATCAGCTTTAGCTTTATTATCTGCAGCTAATTTTGCGGCAGTTTTTGTTTTAGCTTCGGCATCAGCTTTAGCTTTCTTCTCCGCAGCTAGTTTTGCAGCAGCTTCAGCATCGGCTTTAACTTTGTTTTCGGCAGCAAGTTTTGCGGAAGATTCTGCATCTGCTTTAGCTTTAGCATCAGCAGTCAATTTAGCTTTTGTTACTTGTTCTTGCTTTTTATTTGCTGCTGCTAAGGCAGCGGCATCAGCTTTAGCTTTTGCATCAGCCACTAATTTCGCTCTATTTTCCGCTATTTTCTGTTGTTGAGCGACCTTTGCATCTGCGGTAGCTTTTGCATCCGTTTTAGACTTCGCTGTAGGTGTTTGTCTTATTGGAGCTGGCTCAATCAAAGCACCTTCTTCTTCTTCGTCATCTCCATAATCAAAATTTCTACTTTTAATCTTATAGGCTAAAACAACAATATGAGAAGCTCCCAAATTTGAAATATCACCCAACCCCATTCCGTACGAATATTCAAGGGCAATTTTTGGGGTAATATTAAGTCCAAAACCAGCAGTCAAACCCAAAACCGAATGATATCCTGCTTGAGCCCAAATTCCTTTCGGAACGGCAAACATAGCTGAACCTGAAAAAATTGTTTTTTCTTTATTTATTTCCGTCTTAACAATACCTGAAAATTTACTTCTATCAAAAAAACCATAAGAATCAACATAACCTGTATACATCACATGACCTTCTATGCCTTTATTTGGGTCGTCTTTTAACATTCCATAGTTAAAGCTATAAGTTACTAGATTATTAAAGCCCAAACCGAAATCAAAAAATGCTGTTCCATAATTGATTCCAGGACTGACTGTCATTAATGTATTTGAAGGAATATTTTGTAAAGAAGGATCGGAATAATTTGAAATGATTTTACCATTATTTATACCACTTTTATAAGCACTTACATTAATCCCAAAAGTTAAATTACTTTCTTCTTCCAATAAAATATTATGAGCAAAATTGGCAAGCAAACCTGTAGTTTCAAGTACTCCTTGTGATTGCTTGAATACTCCTAAAGCAACTCCTTCATTCTCTCTAAAACGTCCGGAATAATTCAGCATATAAGTTGTCGGCGCATTATCAAATCCTGCCCATTGCGTTTTATTAAACAAGGTTATATAGGCCGCTTGTTGTCTGACAAAACTAAAAGTAGGATTGATAACAAATGAATTAAATTTCAAAGAGTTTCCTGGAGGAATTACAAATGAAACAATACCATTTTCTTGTTGGGCATAAAAAACCTGAATTGAACAACAAAAAATGAAAACACTTAGTAAAAATTTTTTCATACTATTTCAGAAGAGTTATCGAGCCCTTTTGAGGAGATTCTCCAGTTGGGGTAATTATATAATAATAAACAGGGTTAAAATTGAATTCAATAGCCTCTTGTGGCCATCCATTAAAGTTATCGTAATTATCTGTTTGATAAACTATTTCACCTAATGAATTTAAAATTACTATATGCGTTTTTGTTCCCTCTATATACTTATCTGGGATTATCCATGTATCATTAATACCATCACCATTTGGAGATACAATATTTGAAATTTTTGGCACATTCGCATTTACTTTATAAGAAACTGTAAAAGGAAATTTATCTGTCACAACGCATCCTGAATTTTGAGTCACTTCACCACTATAATTTCCTTGAGCAGTAATATCAAAATTATTTTTATCAGCTCCAGCTATTAATGCCCCATTCAAAAACCATTGATAAGTAGGTGATGAAGCATTCGTTGTTATTGAGACATTGATTGTCACTCCCTCTGTAATACGATTAATCTTTCCAACTTCAACGCCTGAGATGCTGCTATTAGTTGTAAGCACTTTTAGATCAATCGTCCCTGTTGATTTACATCCTCCGAAATCAACATCACAAGTATAAACTCCAGCTGAACTAGTTTGATAGGTTTGAGAAATAGCGCCATTAATAACAACATTATCCTTTCTCCATACATAAGAATTACCGGCAGAGGCAGACAAGGTAGTGCCCCCAGAACTAGGACAAAAGGGATTCCCTAAACTTGAAGTAATTACTGCTCCAGAGCCTGATCCGCTAGAAACAGTTACGGTTTGTGAACGTGTATTCACATCTGTGCAAGGTCCATAGTCCACCTCTACATAATATTCACCGCCCTGATTGACAGACAAACTGCTTTTGGATTCATTTGGGACAACTACACCATTTTTATACCATTTATACTTTAACTGTGGATATTGTAAAGGAGAAGAATTAGGAACTGAAGGCGTTGAATTATCAATTGCAAGCGTAACACTTCCCCCAATGCAAAAACTTAAGGTATTACTCTTATTGTTAACATAAAAAGACCCAGAATATGCTAAAAAATAAATGGGAAAAGAAGATTGCAAATCATTTGATTTAAAATCCTGACTTGTAGTTCCAGTTGAACTCTGGACACGTAACTTATAGGTATTCGAGCCTACTAAGTCGGCTGGTACTTCAAAAGTAAGTGTCTTATCTGTAGAAGTATCCGGAGGAGTATTGACCCCATTTGATATTATTTTAGGCTTTATACTTGAAGCAAAATTATCACTTGAAAGTAAAACTACGAAAGTTTCATTGGCTGCAAAACCAGATATTTTAAAAGGAACTTCATACCTATTATATCCATTAGGATAATCGACATTCGGAATATTAGCGCAAATCTGAGAATAACCCAGTTTTTGAGGTAAAATAGTTTGTCCAAATAATGAAATTGCTGACGGAAGTAACAATAACATCCAAAAAAACACAGATTTATCGAAAGAAGAAAAGAGAGGAGTTTTTCTATTCATATGTTGATATTTAAGCTATTCAAGAAGTTATAGCTGATCATTTTGTCTTTCAGCTATCGCTCGAGTAGCAAATTATCATTGAAGTTCATAACAGGTTGTCGAGTTAACATTGTTGAAACAGATTGTTAAAAATTTAATTTCTTTAACGCCATTAAGTAATAAAATGAAAGCCAAACCTCCTTGATAATGTTTAGGTCTAACTTTCATTTTATTATAAAGACTATTATAAATTCCTATTTAGCGGCTGCAGTAAATTTTGAAAGTGCTAATCTGAAATCAGGTCTTCTTGGATTTGCAAAATCATTAAACGTTTCGATATTTGTTGTTTTAGAATACAAATTAAAGAATGCGCTTTCACCATAGTAACTCTCTAACTCTTCATTTTCAGTCGATCCTTCAGAGAAAATATTGCCATTGCAAAAATTGAAATACATTTCTTCGATTCTGATTTTCTTAAGATTTTTGTCATTGATTTCAATGTTACGATCAAATACAACTGCTGGACTAAATCCAGATATTACACTTTTTCTTAAAACTAGGGAAGAATTTTCACCAACAAATACTCCTTCTTTTACCAAACCTGCTTTGATATCTTGGTCAATATTATCACTGTCATTTGCAAAAGTCAAATTGGTTGCTGTAACAAGTGTTGGCTTTTTGGTAAAGTCAACCTCTTCTTTCTTTACATATGAAGTAATATCCAAACAACGTGATCCGCTGCTTCCTGTCAAATAAGAAGATCTAACAGCTAATGAATTATCGATCTTGGCCTGAGCACCAAAAGCAAATTTGAAATCTATTCCACTACATTTATAAGAAACCATTTTGTTCATTACAGGCTCACCACCAAGAACTTCAAAAGAATCACCTGCAGCATAGCTCACCATTATGTTTTCTAAGATAGTTTTATTACCAATACCTCCCAATAAAAGAGCATTGAAACCTTCTGAAGATCCTCTAACCTTTTTACCTGCAAATTCAATTCTTACGAATTTCATAACTCCAGAAGAACTTGCTGGGTTTTGACCTCCATAAGTAGTTAAGCTTGGGTCTAAATCGAAATTTACTGAAGAATAACTTCCAAACTTATTGATCGGGGCATCACCTAAAACAATGATTCCTCCCCAGTCACCAGCTTTTCTTGTAGATTTGTTTGAAGTAAAAACGATAGGATCGGTCTCCATTCCTTCAGCAATTATTTGAGCACCTTTAGTAATAATTAAAGTCCCCTTTGAATCTCCGTCACCAATAATAACTGTCCCAGGTTCAATCGTAAGAACAGCGTTGTTAGTTACGTATACATTACCTTGCAGAATGTAAGTATCTTTCTTTACCAGCTTAGTATTTGTGGTAATATTCCCAGCCAAAATTTGCGTTGCTTCACCATAATCAACTTTGCCCGGTTTAAATTCAGTCCAGTTATTCAACCAATTGCTTGATCCAATAATCCCTTTCTCTTGTTGTGCATTTGAGTTGCAAACAGTCGCAAGGAAAACACATATAAGTAATATGTTTTTCATAGATTTGGGGTATTAAATTATTATAACTCCGTAGGTTAAGAGTATACTACCTCATAAAGAGTGAATATTCAAACTTTAGTTGAGATTATTAAATAATCTCAACTAAAAAACTTTTATTGTGCCTCAACTTCATGCAATGACTTTAATGTTTGCTCATAGAACAACACCATAGTCACCAGTTGATTCTTATCTGCATAAGGAAGCATTTTTCTTAAGAAACTTACTGTAATATCTAAATAAGTTTGGGTTGCTTCTGTTTCTAAATCTAATGCTTTTCTGTTATCCGCATCGTCAGGAATTCCTAAATCAGTCATTGTAACACCAGGCTTAGTAGCCAAAGCAATATGAGGTAAAATTTTAACCATTACTTTCATACGCTCAATATACAATTCAACCAATTCCCCTTTCGACATCGCTTTAAGCGTCTTGTCATCATAGTAAGTACGTATTGCAGCACTAGTGCTAACTATACTTTTTGGCATGTTTGGTTTTGCTTGTGCAAATCCCTTAGAAGTTAATGCTAACATTACAATACTGAAAAATATAATTTTCCCTTTCATATCTTGGTCTTTGAATTAATTAATAAAACAAAAATATGCAATTAAATTGAATTTGCAAGTCGAATAAAAAAATTAAAGCAGCATTTTATTCAAAAATGAAAGAAAAAACCTCTTTATACGGAGCAAACCCCGCATTTTATCGATATAAACTGCATTTAAAAAAATTAACACAAAATTAGAATTTAACAACATACGTAAGTTTTCACCTATTCATCGAGATAAGAATAAAGCTCTTTAATGGAAAAATAAAAAAATAATACAGAAGTTATTAACTATTGTTGGTTGAAAAAAAAGCTCGCATTATACAAATTCCTACTCTGAAATTAAAATTCTGTACTTACCGCAAAACCAAACTTTCTAATAGAAAATTTTTGAAACTATCATTTTCTTCTATCTTTGCTACATGGAATTTACAAAAATTTTAGGTCAGGAATACATAAAAAACCACTTAATTCAAAGTGCTAATTTAGGCAGAATTCCACATGCTCAATTATTTGTTGGTCCAGAAGGAAGTGGCACATTAGCCATGGCAATTGCATATACTCATCATATTCTTTGCAATGGAGGATCTAACGAATCCTGCAGCCTTAAATTTCAAAAATTATCACATCCAGACTTACATTTTATCTACCCTACTGTTACTACTGATGAAGTTAAAGTAAAACCAAAAAGCATTGATTTTATTGCTGATTGGAGAGAATTTGTTTTGGAAAATCCATACGGTGGATTATTTGATTGGTATGCCAAATTAGGAGTTCAGAACAAACAAGGTGAAATCCGAGTAGATGATGCACAGGAAATCTTAAAATCACTTTCACTAAAATCATACGAAGGAGGATACAAAATAATGATCATTTGGATGGCCGATAAAATGAATATCGCAGCATCCAACAAACTGCTCAAACTTCTGGAAGAACCGCCTGAAAAGACTGTTTTCATTCTCATTTCTGAAAATGAAGAGGATATTATTCAAACGATTCGATCACGCTGTCAGGTTACAAAATTCAGTGGATTAAGCGAACAGATCATTGCCAATGGTCTAGTTAAAAGTAAAAATATTGAACTTAATCGAGCATTAAAAATAGCACATCAAGCTCAAGGAAATTACAATAAAGCGCTACAATTACTTACCGATGATTATGATGGACTCCCATTTGAACAATGGTTTGTTACTTGGGTTCGCGCTGCTTTCAAAGCCAAAGGAAATGCTGCTGCCATCCAGGATTTGATCCAATGGAGTGAACAAATAGCTACCTTAGGAAGGGAAACGCAAAAAAAATTCCTTCAGTTCTGTATCGAAATGTTCCGCCAAGCGTTATTATTAAATTATGAAACCAAAAGCCTTGTTTACATTGAGCCAAAAGTCGAAAAATTCAAATTAGAAAACTTTGCCCCTTTTGTAAACGGAAATAACATTAACGAAATATTCAAAGAATTATCTGATGCGATGTACCATATAGAACGCAATGGTAATGCCAAAATAATTTTAACTGACCTTTCGATAAAACTTACTCGTTTAATACATAAAAAATAAACCCCATGAACAATATTGCCTCAATTTTGATACTTGTTTTTTTAGCTATCACATTTTTACAGTCATCTCAGGATAAATTATTCCACTGGAAAGACAATATCGATTGGTTAAAAGAGCATTTCTCTGAAACTCCTTTACGCAATCAAGTTCCATTAGCCTTGGTTAATGTATTGATTTTAGAATTGATTTCGGGTATTTTGTGTTCGGTAGGCGCAATAGAACTAGGAGTAAACAGTGGCAGAATATACGGTTTATATGGAGGTATTTTTTCCTGTATTACACTCATTATGTTACTTTTTGGACAACGTTTGGCCAAAGATTATGACGGTGCAAGAACGATTGTACTCTATTTCATCCCGTCGGTTATGGCTGTATATTGGCTGAATTAAAAGGCCAATATCAATGACAATCACAAAACTTTAAACCTTTAAACCTTAAACAAGATTAAACTAATAATATGGTTGCTAAACACCCTTCTGAATCCTTAACAGTATTAACCGATTTGGTTTTACCGAGCGAAACCAATCCTTTGAATAACTTATTTGGAGGGGAATTATTGGCTAGAATGGATCGCGCCGCGAGTATCGCTGCCGGAAGGCATTCCCGTCGAATTGGTGTAACCGCATCAGTTAATCACGTGGCTTTTAACAAATCGATTCCATTGGGAAGTGTAGTTATTATCGAAGCCAAAGTTTCCAGAGCTTTTAAAAGTTCAATGGAAATTTACCTAGATGTATGGGTTGAAGACCGCCAATCAGGAAACCGAACGAAAGCCAATGAAGCGATTTATACATTTGTGGCCGTAGACGACACTGGCAGACCTGTGGATGTTCCACCACTAATACCAGAAACAGAATTGGAAAAACAACGCTATGATGCTGCTTTGAGAAGAAAACAATTAAGTTTGGTTTTGGCCGGTAAAATGAATCCCCACGACGCCACCGAACTTAAAGCTTTATTTGCATAAAAGACAAAATTATCCTGCAAAACTTCGAATGGAGCAATTTTGCGTGAGGGATGGAAGCAATCCGCCATAGCGGAGCGGACAGCCCGACAGCATAAAGAAAAGGGCCAAATCACCAGTGCGATGATTTGGCCCTTTTCTTTATGGTGGCACGCCCAAAAAATTATTATCCTTGAATTTGCTTAAGTGAAGTTTTGATTCCTTTGATTAAAGACGAACTAAATCCATGTAATTCCATTTCGTTCAATCCAGCAATAGTACAGCCTTTAGGCGTTGTTACACGGTCGATTAATTGCTCCGGATGTCCTTTTTCTTCAAGCAACATTTCGGCTGCTCCTTTTACCGTTTGTGCCGAAATAGCCAATGCTGTTTGCCAATCAAAACCAATTTCGATTCCCGCCTGCATCGAAGCACGGATGTAACGTAAAGCAAAAGCAGTTCCACTAGCAGCAAGTACCGTTGCAGCATCCATTAATTTTTCATCAATAATTGGGGCTGTTCCAAGTCCCTGAAAAAGAGTGACAGTCTCCTGCGCATTGGCTTTATTCTTTTCATTAAAGGCGATACAAGTTGCCGAAGCTCCAAATTGCGCTGCAATATTTGGCATGATTCGCACAGCACTGTGATTGTCTCCTATTTTGTTTTGTAAATTTTCAATCGACAAACCACTTACCGCCGAAGCGATTACTTTGTTTGAAATCACAGGTAAAATCTCAGCCAAAACAGTATCAACCTGATATGGTTTAATAGTCAGTATAATGACATCTGCATCTTGGATATTGTACTTATTGTCAGTAGTTATGGTTACGCCCAAATCCTCTAAATGTGAGATTGGAGCTAAATTTCTTCTAGTCACCGTTACTTGATTGCCAGTCGTAAACTTTGCAATTCCAATTGCGACAGATGCTCCAAGGTTTCCTCCTCCTATAATGTGTACTTTCATTTTTGTATTATGTTTTGTTTTTGGTTAACTTTAATAGACTTTATAACAATTTTCCTTTCAAGAAAAGCAAAGCTATCGAAAAATAAATAATCAATCCTGTCACATCGACCAAGGTAGCTACAAATGGCGCAGATGATGTAGCCGGATCTAATTTTAATTTTTTTAATACAAACGGAATCATAGATCCTGAAAGTGTTCCCCATAGAACTATAAAAACCAAAGATACTGCAACGGTCATCGCTACAAAAAACCAATGCTCTCCATAGTCATGAAAATCTAATGTTTGCCAAATCAAGATTCGTATAAACCCCACAATTCCAAGAATTGAGCCTAATAAAAAACCCGAAGCTATCTCTTTTTTCATGACATACCACCAGTCGCGCAAAGTAAGTTCATTTAAAGCCATTGCCCGTATAATCAAAGTTGCAGCTTGTGAACCAGAATTTCCTCCACTGGAAATAATTAACGGGATAAATAAAGTGAGAACTATCGCTTTGTCAATTTCACCTTCAAAAAAACCCATCGCCGAAGCCGTGAATAATTCTCCAAAAAAAAGCACCACGAGCCAAGTCGCCCTTTTTTTAACCATTTCGAAAAGTCGGGTTTGTACATAAGGCAAATCCAATGCTTCCAATCCCCCAAATTTCTGAATATCTTCGGTGTCTCTTTTTTCAATTTCATCTTTGATGACATCGATGACATCATCAATCGTAATTCTACCAACCAAACGCCCCAATTCATCTACAACCGGAATAGCTTCCAAATCGTACTTTTCCATGATTCTGGCCACATCAACATCAGGCGTATCAACACCAACAAAATGCAGTTTTTTGATATAAACTTCACTGATAGGCGTTCTTGTAGAGGTACTTAACAAATCTTTCAGTGACAATCTTCCTTTCAAACGATCATCATCATCGACTACATAAATAGAATGCACCCTCGAAACATTTTCGGCTTGAATCCTCATTTCTTTTACACAAGTAAGAACGTTCCAGTTTTCATTCACTTTTACCAACTCCTTGTGCATGATTCCCCCAGCGGTATCCTCATCATAACGGAGCAAATCGACAATGCTCTTTGCATGCTCAACATCCTGTAATTCGGATATTACTTCGGCTTTCTTCTCTTTAGAAAGCTCCCCGATAATATCTGCAGCATCATTAGTATCAAGCTCATCAATCTCCTCAGCAATCTCTTTTGCCGATAGTCGCTTTAATATGTTTTCCCTTAAATCATCTTCTAATTCAAGAAGGATTTCAGCAGTCTTTTCACTATCTAATACCTTAAAAATATAAGTCGCTTCATCGATATCGACCTCGTCAAGAATTTCAGCAAAATCAGCGTGATGTATGTCGTTTAACAAAACTTCTAACTCGTGATTGTTTTTCGCTTGGATGAGTTGAGCTATTTCTTTGATAAGCTCTTTGCTAATTTTAAACTCCATCGGCTTCTATTTTTTGGGTCAATGCAATAAATTCTGTGTAATCTAATTGTTCGGGGCGAAGATTAAAAAGTTTGTCTTCTTTTAAATTATCGGACAAATTTAAGGTTTTTAAACTGTTTCGCAATGTCTTTCGTCGTTGTTGAAAAGCCGTTTTCACAACATTAAAAAACAATTTCTCACTACATGGCAAACTAAAATCTTCCTTCCGGCGCATCCTCATTACTCCCGATTTCACCTTTGGCGGTGGATTGAACACATTTTCATCCACGGTAAACAAATATTCTACGTCGTAAAAAGCCTGAGCCAGAACCGATAAAATCCCATACGCTTTGGTTCCTTTCTTTTCGCAAATACGTTCAGCTACTTCTTTTTGGAACATTCCAGCAAACTCAGGAATTTGCGCTTTGTATTCTAAAACTTTGAAAACAATTTGCGTCGAAATATTATATGGAAAATTACCAATTATCGCGAATTGTTTCCCTTTGAAAACTTCATTAATATCATATTTCAAAAAGTCCTTGGAAATAATTTTATCTTTCAGTTTTGGATAATTCGCATCCAAATAGGCAACCGACTCGTCATCAATTTCAATAACGTAAGTATTGATGGGTTTGTCCAACATGTATTTTGTCAAAACTCCCATTCCCGGCCCTATCTCTAACACATCCTCATAACCAACAAGACTCAAAGTATCGGCGATGTCTTTGGCAATGCTTTCGTCTTTTAAAAAATGCTGTCCGAGGTGTTTTTTTGCTTTTACTTTTTCCATATTATCATTGCGAGGCAATGTGCTTCTCGCTATATTTAGGGTTATTTCTCGCAAAGGCGCGAAAGCGCATAGGAAAAATTTAATTTTAAATCAAAGGATTTTTATTTTAATGCTCTGAAATCACTTCCAATTCGGTTCTAAAAGTCAGCATTTTATCGCCAAACAATTTCAAGCCTTCTTCCCTTAATTTTGGAGCGTCTTCCTCGTAATATCTCACTAATGTTTCTTTACTGTCCGTTTCATATTGAACCGAATAAGTAACACCACCCATTTCTTCTTCAACCAAAACACGCACCATACGTGCCGAAGTAAATTTTCCACATGCCAGCATTTCCGGAATGTGTTTGTGTTGCATCCAAATCATCCATTGATCATGAACGCTTTCGTGTATGTTTGTGGTAACGTTGTATATTATCATTTTTATCCCCCTAACCCCCAAAGGGGGAACTCCTATTAGGGGTAAATAGGTTTTTAATTAATTTTTCAATTCCTACAAATTCCCCCTTCGGGGGTTAGGGGGATCATAAATTAGTGTCTCCCCTCAATTCCCTGAATTTTCTTCTGGCATCGACAAAATAAATACTGTCCTGATGCCCGAAAATAATTTTCTCATACAATACCTTGGCTTTATCGGGTTGCTTTAATTGCTTATTGTAAATTTCTGCCGAAAAATATAAGGCTTCATCAATATAAATTCCATCACTGTGATGGTCGATTATATCTTGATATTGCGCCAAAGCCAAATTATAATCTCCCAATTTTTCATAGACTCTTCCTAATCGCAATAAAGTCACCGCTTCGATCTCTTGCCCTTTAAAGCTTTTCAAAATCTTTTGAAACTGCACTATTGCTTCCTGATTTCGGTTTTGGTACAAAAGATAATCGCCTTTGGCAAACTCCTTCAAAGCAGTTTGACTCGAATCGGCCACAGTATTGTCATTAATCAATAAAAAATACTCTAAAGCATCGTTGGCGATTAACTGTGTACTGGCAGATTTTAATTCTTTGAACTGCTTCAGAGCCCATTCGAAATCGGTCTTAAAATAACTTGTTTTTGCCGACTTCAAACTTGCCTCATGCGACAACTCACTGTTTTGCAAATTTTCCTGAATCTGAGAATAATAAAGCAACGCCTGATTAAACTTTTCTTCAGAAAGTAAAATATCGGCTAGCTCCATTTTGCATCGAGCCTGGTCAAAAGGAGTCAGCTGCAAATCCATTGCCCTCTTTATAATCGCTTTACCTTCGGTAGGATTCTTCATTAAGAAACTCACAAAATAAGCCTGTTTCAACTGCAAAGATAAGGTAACTGGCGTAATACCGTATTGTTTTAGCAAAAGTTCAAATTGAGCATTGATAGCTGCGAAATCTTTCTCTTGTGCCTTATCCATTTTCATTTGCAACAAATAGGTATTGGCCTGAACAATCAATTCAACATCGGTAGTATTTGCCAAGACATAATCCATTACTTCAGTAGCTACCTCATTGTCGCTTTCTTCAATTGCCATTTGCCCTAAACTGATAATATTCGAAAGAGATTCCGGATTGCGTTTATAGATTGCTTTTTCTTGAACAAAAGCCTTCCCAAATTCTTTTTGTTGCATATAAAACCAACTCAAGAACTGATTCCAAAATACATCCTGACTTTTTTGAACCCTAAGAATCAATGCTTTTCGTAAGCTGTCATTGAAATTAGAATCGCCATCGGTTGACATAAACCGCGCCAATTGATTTTGAATCATCACCGAAGCTTGGGGATTTAAAACCGCTTCGTCCAAAAAATTGGCTATCATTTGATCCATATTCCCCAATTGCCCGTACAACAAAGCCGTTTGGTATTTAAAATCAAGTGTTGGAACCAATTGACTGGCCGTTTCATAAGCTTTTAAAGCATATTCGAGCAATACTTTTTTTTCAAAAGAATTTGCAACGCCGTAAACTTCATTTGGATTTTTGCGAATTCTTTCAATCGCATCATCGTAATACTTTTTGGCTTTGGTATCATTTTTCTGCAATTGAAAATTATACCCCAATTCGACCAAAAGAGGAGCTTGTTTGTACTTATTCAACCGCTCTTGAATCTCTTTTTCGGCAGATTCAAATTGAAGCAATTGCTGCATACAGTCTATTTTTCGCTGAAAATAAAAAGGATTTGAAGGTAACCCATCTGATAATTCCTGGTAACTGACCAAAGCTTTCTCAAAATCCCCTTTGTCATAGTAATACTGCGCCAATTGTTCGTTTTGAGCGAAAATCGACATTGAGCAAAATAGGACAATATAGAGGAACAGGTTTTTCATTTCCTTTTTTTAGTCGCAGTCGCAGTAAACAGTCACAGCTATCGAAACTGTGACTGGAAACTGAAAACTAAATTAATCTATAATATCAAACCCACAGTAAGGACGCAATACTTCAGGGATTACGATACCTTCAGGAGTTTGGTAATTTTCTAAAATTCCGGCAAGAACTCTTGGCAAAGCCAATGAACTTCCGTTAAGCGTATGTGCCAATTGGTTTTTCCCATCTTTGTCTTTGAAACGCAATTTCAAACGATTTGCCTGGAAAGTCTCAAAATTAGATACTGATGAAATTTCCAACCAACGTTCTTGTGCTGTAGAATACACTTCAAAATCATAAGTCAAAGCCGATGCAAACCCCATATCGCCTCCGCAAAGACGCAAAATACGGTATGGTAATTTCAATTCCTGTAAAATTCCTTTCACATGCTCTACCATTTCGTCAAGTGCCGCATACGACTTTTCAGGGTGCTCCACTCTTACGATTTCCACTTTGTCAAATTGGTGTAAACGGTTCAACCCACGAACATGCGCTCCGTAAGAACCTGCTTCACGACGAAAACATGGTGTATATCCAGTATATTTAACAGGAAAATCATTTTCGGCCAAGATAACATCTCTAAAAATATTGGTTACCGGAACCTCAGCGGTTGGAATCAAATACAAATCATCTGCAGCATCGTGATACATTTGACCTTCTTTGTCCGGCAATTGTCCCGTTCCATAAGCCGAAGCTTCATTTACCAAATGCGGAACCTGAACTTCATTGTAACCAGACTCCACATTTTTGTCCAAGAAATAATTAATTAAAGCACGTTGTAAACGAGCTCCTTTTCCTTTGTAAACAGGAAATCCGGCACCGGTAATTTTTACACCCAATTCAAAATCGATGATATCATATTTTTTTACCAATTCCCAGTGTGGTTGCGCACCTTCGTGCAATACCGGAATTTCACCCTCTTCAAAGACGTTTAAGTTGTCTTCGGGTGTTTTCCCTTCCGGAACAATATCGGCAGGAAGGTTTGGTAACGTATATAGTTTCTCAGTCAATTCATTTGCCAAAACAACAGCAGTTTCGCCCAATGTTTTGCTTTTTTCCTTCAACAAAACCGTTTTTTCTTTAAGAATAGCCGCTTTCGACTTTTCACCGGCTTTCATCAAATCACCAATGTCTTTGGACAATTTATTAGATTCGGATAAAGTGTTGTCTAACTCTGCTTGTGTAGCACGACGTTTTTCATCCAGTTGTACCACTTCTTCAACAATCGCTGTGGCATCCATATTTCTTTTGGCCAAAGCTTTGATTACTTTCTCTTGATTCTCTCTAATAAATGCGATTTGTAACATAGTCGGTTTTTTATAACTAAAAATAATGACAGCAAATTTAGGGAAATGTTTGTTAAGAACGTGTCAACGAAATTCGGATTTAAAAAAAGTTAGCCACAAATTACACTAATTACAAAATCCGAGCGAATTTACGATTCGAAAATTGAATGCGATTGTTTCTTTTTTGACATAAAAAAAAACATTAACCTATTTTTTTTCTAATTTTACTAAAAACTAGAAATCATGTTATCAAAAAATATCGAAATCGCGCTGAACAAACAAATTCGTATAGAAGCAGAATCCTCTCAAATTTATCTATCGATGGCTTGTTGGTCAGAGGTGAACGGGCTAGAAGGAATCGCTCAATTTATGTACGCTCAATCAGATGAGGAGCGTTTGCATATGCTTAAATTAATCAAATATGTGAACGAACGTGGAGGACATGCTCAGGTTACCGACTTGAAAGCTCCGAAAACAACTTACGAAACTTTCAAAGGAATGTTTGAAGAGCTCTATAAACATGAGATTTTTGTTTCACAATCGATTAATGAATTAGTTCACATCACTTTTGAAGAAAAAGATTATGCAACCCATAATTTCTTGCAATGGTATGTAGCCGAGCAAATTGAAGAAGAAGCAACTGCTAAAAACATATTGGATAAAATCAATCTTATTGGTGATGACAAAGGCGGATTGTATCTTTTTGACCGTGATATCCAACAGATGGCGATTGCCAGTGCGGCAGCTCCAGCGAAATAAACCAACAAATACTCTAAAGTACAGGCGCACTGCAGTGCGTCTCTACGGAATAAATAATATCCCCAAAATGCCTGAAATGCGTTTTGGGGATTTTTTTTACTCCAAAAGTGTTAAAGTTTATTTAGAATAGATAAAAATAGTATATATTTGCCTTGGTTTTAATTCTTTAGAAGGTGAGCAAGAAAGAAAAAGAGAAAAGTAAAAAAAAGGATAAAAAGAAAGAACTCCTTAAAAAAATAAAAGTGGCCGAAAACTGCAAGTCTAGTTGTTGTGAAAAATACAAGAAAGGCGAAAAGAAGCGTTGCAGCCGTTGCCCTATGTTTGATTTGCTAAAAAAATCGGCTTAGTTTTCTGCGATGAAAACTGTTTAATAATTATAAAATCCCTGTTGGTTTATAATGAACCGTCGCAATAGTTAATTTTAATAGTAATTGAAAAAGAGTTCCGCATTTACGGAACTCTTTTTTTTTTTTATTACTTCAAAAAAACTTAAATCTTACATCAGTTCTAGAAAATTTGAAATGCAATAGCTTTCCAAATTGTATCGAAAATGTCGTTAGCTCAAGTGTTCCCAATACTATTTTCAGAAAAAGCTATTCGCATTTTCTGAAAATCAACTCGAACTGACGTTGACTCTGGAATCAAAAGGCTACTTCCCTAACAACATAATTTCACTGGCTACCACTTCAGTGATGTAGCGTTTTTCGCCATTCTTGTCCTCGTAGCTTCTGTGGGTCAGTTTTCCTTCGATACCTATTTGTTTTCCTTTGGTTACGAATTTCTCGATGATTTCAGCTGTTTTTCCCCAGGCTACGACGGTGTGCCATTCGGTTTGTTCTACCCGTTCTCCTTTGTCGTTTTTGTAATAGTCCTTTGTAGCAATAGTCAAATTAGCGACTTTTTTTCCGCTTTCTAAAGATTTGATGATTGGATCATTCCCTGTGTTTCCGATTAATTGTACTCTGTTTTGCATGGCGTGTAAAATTTAAATGTTAGCGTATATTTATTATTGATATTGTCATTGCAATTGTTATTGTTGTTGACATGGCAAAGATGCAACAGCCGGCAAAAGTTATTCGGTTGGTAACTGTTTACTTTCGGTTGTAAGTATTTGTAAACGTTTGTAAATGAAAATTACAGTGATTTTAAATATATTTGACATTATCAGAATCCTATTTCCTAAATCTTAATTCTTATCTTTTTAAAACATGGAACAAAATCAAAAATTGAATAACATAACTAACAAAAAACTATTTCTTGTTTTCATTGTTTTACTTGTATTAAATTCAATTTGTCTAATCAATCTTGCTGGAAAAAACGGTGCTCATAATTTAGATGGATCCTATAGTGAAGCAAATAGTACTGAATTGATAGCAAATGTATTGTTAGGCATTACACTCGCCATACCATTTGTTCTGGCACTTTTATCAGCAGCAATTAACATTTTCGTGAACAAAAAACAATCTTATAGAAAACGCTTTATCAAAACATATTTAGTTACGTTACTAATAGTTTATGCATTTTTTCTAATTCGTTATTCAATGCTAATATTTTCAAATTAAATCCATAATAATTTCACTACCTTAGTTAACAATCTTTTCAAAAATTAAAATTATGAAAACCAAAATGATATGGGGTAACCTAACCTCAAGTGATTTGGAGAAAACAGCAAAATTTTACACTGATTTAGGTTTCAAAGAAAACTGTCAACGAACAGAAGAATTAGTGAGCATCGTTTTTGCCGAGAACAATTTTGTGATTAACTTCTTCGCAACCAAACGATTTGAATCTGCTTTAAAAGGTAAAATAACCAATACAAAAAACGAAAATGAGATTATCTTTTCCCTATCAGCCGAAAGCAGAGAGGATGTTGACCGTTGGTTTGAAAAAGTGAAACAAGCCGGAGGAACAATTTTTTCTAATCCTGAAAACTTTGAGGTAGGCTATACTTTTGGTTTTGCCGATCCTGATGGCCATAAATTCAATTTCTTGTATTGGCCGGGGATGTAATCTTTTCAAAAAAAGAACTTTTTTGCTTAAATTTGCTATTATGAGAATAGTTGATAGAAACATAGAAGATTTAAAAAAACTTTGTGTGATTTACAATGTGGAAAAAATGTATCTATTTGGTTCCGCTTTAAATTCTAACTTCAACAGAAAAAGTGACATCGACCTACTCGTAAAATTCAAAACCATCGAGCTATCACAGTATTTTGATAATTACATAAATTTCAAGGAAAAATTAGAAGCTTTGTTTGGACGTGAAGTTGACTTGGTTGAAGAACAAACCCTTAAGAATCCAATATTAATCAACTCAATCAATAAATCAAAAGAGCTAATTTATGGATGAAAGAATTCTAAAATGGCTTTTTGATATTAAACTATCAATTGATGAAATTGATAGTTTTTTCAGCAATGAAGAAAAAGACTTTTCAAAGTATAAAGATAACTTAATGCTCAAAAGAGCAGTTGAAAGAAATCTGGAAATTATTGGCGAAGCCGTCAACAGAATCATTACTCGTGATACTTCATTCACTGAAAGAATTTCCAATGCAAAGGCAATTATTGGATTAAGAAACCAAGTAATTCACGCTTATGATCATATTTCGGATGAAAACATCTGGTCGATTTTAATTAATCATCTTCCTAAATTAAAATTTGAAGTAGAAGAATTAATCAAATTATAAGCCTTTCTACAAAAAAACACTCAAAATCAAATCATTAAAACAAAAAAGTTTCCAAAATATTTGCGAAACCGAAAAGTTGCACATATATTTGCAACTGATTGGTTTCGTAATTAAAAGATATTTATGAGAAGAGACATTTTTCAAGCCATAGCCGATCCGACAAGGAGAGCTATTATCGCCTTAATCGCATTGCAGGCAATGACGCCCAATGCAATTGCTGAAAATTTCAACACTACCCGACAAGCGATTTCAAAACACTTACGAATTCTAACGGAATGTGATTTAGTAAAACAAGTGCAGCAAGGCCGAGAAATCTATTATTCGCTTGAAATCAACAAAATGAAAGAAATAGACGAGTGGTTAGAACAATATCGAAAAATTTGGGAAATAAGATTTGACCAACTCGATGACGTATTATCAACAATTAAAAAGAATAAAAAATGAACAACAATTTGCTATTTGATTTTACCGTTGACAAAACAACCAAAACGGTAATCATACACCGAGAATTTGATGCCGAACTTTCGCTGGTATGGGATGCTTTTACCACAAAAGAACTTCTGGATCAATGGGTCGCTCCAAAACCTTGGACATCCAAAACAAAATACATGGATTTCAAAGTTGGCGGAAAACGCTTTTATGCAATGGTTAGCCCGGAAGGACAAGAACATTGGTCTATTCAGGAATATATTTCTATTAGTCCGAAGACCAATTTTAAAATGCACAACGCTTTTGCGGACAAAGACGAAAATCCTCAATTACCTGGTTCCGAATGGGATTACAATTTCAGCGAAGAAAACGGGAAGACAATAGTCAGTATTTCTATTTACAATGAATCTCTCGAACGTATGGAAAGAATGATTGAAATGGGCTTCAAAGAAGGATTTACAATGTCTATTGACAACTTAGAAAAATTATTGGAAACATTGTCAAAAAAATGATTTCGATCCAAAAGCTAAAACACAACCTCGCTCTCCTAATTAAAATCAGGGATTAAGCGGGGTTTGTTTTTATTTACTTCTCAGCTTTTGCAATAAAAGAATTCATTTTGTAGCCAAAATCGAATATATTTACGTTTCCGTTAAAGCTTCAAGCTTTTTAACGATCTAACACTGAAATTACAACAAATAACTTCTCAATCTTTAGCTGCTATGGACACAAAAGAGCACAACCAAAACATTGTTGAACAATTTTCGAAACAAGCCATTCCGTTTACAAAACTGCCTGGGCATTTGGATGCTATTCAAATGCTGATTGAAATGGCGGGACTGACCAATACTGACAATGTTTTGGATATTGCCTGCGGACCGGGTCTCGTACTTTGCGAATTTGCCAAAACAGCTAAAGAAGCGGTTGGGATTGACATAACCGAACAAATGCTGACTCAGGCCAAAATCAGACAGGACACTCTTGACCTGAAGAATATAACCTGGACATTGGGCGATGTAACGAATCTCCCTTTTGAAGCCGATTCTTTTTCACTTGTAATAACTCGATATAGTTTTCATCATTTCTTAGATCCCGAAAAAGTACTTTCGGAAATGTATCGTGTGTGCAAACCCGGCGGACGCATATTAATTGCCGATTTGGCTCTCCCTGCCAATAAAATAGAAGCTTTTAACGCAATGGAAAAACTGAGAGACAGTTCGCACACAAAAGCGTTAACATTTGAGCAATTTGACGATCTTCTTCAAAAATTCAATTTAAAAAACCTAAAGACGACAAATTACCAAGTACACATAGAACTCGAAAAACAGCTTAAGGCCTCCTTTCCCGAAGAAGGTGACGAAGAGAAAATCAGGCAACTTTTTGCAAGAGATATAACAACGAACGAACTTGGCGTAAACTCACGTATAGTCGATGGTGAAATACACTATTCCTATCCTATTTCAATATTTGTGGGAGAGAAGTAAAACTCTTTTAACAGCAAAAATTAATTAAATTAACTATGAAAATACTATACAAGAAAAGACGATTCGATTATAATCTAACATTTGGAATATTTTGGTTAGTTCTAAGTTTATTAAAGATTTTTAAGCAAGAAAAGTTCTCATGGTTTAATTGGGGTTTCTTAATATTATCATTTTTATATCTTGGAATTTATTCCTACGAAAAAAAGAATCAATACCTAACTATAGAAAATGGAATGATTTCAATAAATAAGCTGTTTCCAAAGAGAATAAGACTTACCGAGATAAAACAAATTAAAAAATTTGCCGGAGATTACATCTTGAAAACAGATAAAACCGCACTAACTATCAATACCCAGTTTATTGATGAGAACTCTCTAAAAGAATTGAATACAGAATTGGAAAAACTAAATATAGAATGGAATTAAAACCTGTTTAATCAGAAAAAAAACCTCTTTCACATACTTATGAAAGAGGTTTCTTTTTTAACCCTTTCAACAAAAAAGAGTCATTTTGTAGCCAAAATCGAATATATTTACGTTGTTAAAGTAATTTAAATCAATAAACTTTGAAATACTATATTTTACTGCTAGTAACATTTATATCAACTTTTAGTTGTACTCAAGAGAAAGAATGTCTTATTGCTCAAAATGTATCACTAGATAATTTTTTTGGTGGAAAAGAGACATTAACATTAAAAAATGACTCTTCATTTTCTTTTACATCTGTTCCTAACAATAAAAGTTTTGGAAAAGGGTCAATTATTTCAGGAAAATATAAACTATTTAATGACACAATATATCTAAAAATTAAAAAACTGTCAACAAAAATAATTCTTGCAGGAGATCAAATTGAATTGCTTCCACTAAATACAAAAATTAAAATATTGAAGAATAATTTATCAATAAAGAATAGTTATCAGTTTAAAATACCGAAAGATTTCACAGTTTTTACCTATACTGAGTCGCTAAAAAATTATTTTGATTATCCTGTAAAAGCAACAAAAATATCTCTACATGATTTTGAAAAACTTGAATCAATAATTCAAAAACAAATAAGTTTAAACATTACTAAATTTAGAAAACACAAATCTCAATCTGATTATTTTAAACAATGTATCTTCATTATAAATGCGAATAATGAAAAAGAAGTTTGGCTACAAGGTATATCAAAAAAATCTTCATTTAAGGAATCTTGGAAAAACCATATCATAGATGTAAATGATGGAGGCGAATATTATTTCATCTTACAAATGAATTTAACAACCGGTAAAATATACTATTTCTCTCCTCATGGTTTAGCATAAAATATTATGAGTAATTCAAACTAAGCTTTGTAAAATCAAACAAATGAAAAAACCATAATTCCTAATTAGCCCCGATTGAAACGGCATCCTTTTCCTTTTTTTCTTTAAAAAGGAAAAGATACAGTAGAAAGCGGGAACCCATGCCGGCAAATGAAGCCCACCCGAGCGAAGCGAACAGGCGAAGCAAATCATTCGCTCCTAAAAAATAAAATAATTTCAAATATTAATTGTTATAAATAGATGAAGAACTGCATTGAATGTGGAGAGCCTTTTGTGGGGCGTGAAGACAAAAAGTTTTGTAGTGACGGCTGTAGAAATGCCTATAACAACAAAATAAATAAGGACAGCACTAATTATATGCGTAATATCAATAACAAATTGCGCAAAAATTACCGAATTTTGTCGGAGCTAAATGTGAATCCAGACGGAAAGTCCAAAACAACCCGAATGAAGTTGATGAGCAAGGGTTTTGATTTTGAGTTTTTCACCAATATTTTGAATACCAAATCGGGAAATACCTACTATTTCCTGTATGACCAGGGCTATATGGTTTTGGACAATGATTATTATATGCTAGTTAAAAAAGATATTTAATACCACGAAAAGATCCCCAATTATGAAAAAGAATTATTCCTCCCTTATAAGCGTTGTCATCATCCTCGCGATTTTGGGATTGTTGTTTACTTTCCTAATGCCAACTTGGTCACGCGATGAGGACAATAAAATAACGGAGTTTTCGACTAAAAGGGCTTTGGAACATGTCCATGCGATTGCCAAACAACCTCATTATGTAGGAACCCAAAACCATGAAGTGGTAGGCGGATACATTATTAGGGAACTCAAAAAAATTGGGTTAACTGCAACCGTTCAGGAAGGTTATACGCTAACAGATTGGGGAAATTTAGTGAAATCCAAAAACATAATGTGCCGCATAAAAGGCTCTAAAGATGGTAAAGCTTTGCTCCTGCTCTCTCATTATGACAGCGCACCACATTCTTTTTCGCGTGGCGCCAGCGACGATGCCTCTGGTGTGGCGACAATATTGGAAGGCGTTCGCGCTTTTTTGAATGCAAAAACCAAACATCAAAACGATATTATTATTCTGTTTACCGATGCTGAGGAATTGGGCTTGAATGGTGCCGCGCTTTTTGTAACCGAACACCAATGGGCAAAAGAAGTGGGATTGGTCTTGAATTTTGAAGCTCGCGGTTCTTCGGGGCCAAGTTATATGCTGATGGAAACCAATAAAGGAAACGCAGGTTTGGTTGGAGCATTTTCCAAGGCCGGTGTACATTATGCGGTTTCAAATTCCCTGATGTACAGCATTTATAAAATGTTACCAAATGATACCGATTTAACCGTTTTTAGAGAACAAGGCGACATTCAAGGTTTCAACTTTGCTTTTATCGACGGGCATTTTAATTACCATACACAACAGGACGATGTAACACATTTGGACAAAAACTCTTTGAAACACCAAGGCTCCTATTTGATGCCTTTGCTAAATTATTTCTCGAATACCGATTTGAACGTTGCGCATGCAACTACAGATGATGTTTATTTTACGATTCCGTTTGCATTTATCAGTTATCCTTTTGACTGGGTGATGCCAATGACCTTGATTGCCGCTGGTCTTTTAATTGTTTTGGTATTTCTCGCCAAAGCCAAAAGAATGGTGAAACTAGGAGAAATCATGAAAGGTTTTTTTCCATTTCTGGGCTCTCTCGTTGTTAGCGGACTAATCACTTATTATGGTTGGAAAGCATTACTGTTCGTAAACCCACAATACAATGACTTGCTCAATGGTTTTACCTACAACGGGCACGATTATATTGCAGCATTTGTATTGCTCAGCCTTTCGGTCTCTTTTTTCTTTTATCATGTTACCTCCAAACCAAAAGTAACAATGAACCATTATGTGGTTCCGCTGATTTTTTGGATTGTTTTAAATGGTTTCCTTGCCAATAGCTTACGCGGTGCCGGATTCCTGATTATTCCGGTTTATTTTGGATTGATTGCCTTTGCTGTTTTTGTTTTTAGTCAAAAGTCCAATTGGATTGTAAACCTAATCTGTGCCATTCCGGCTTTGTTAATTGTCGCTCCATTTATCGAAATGTTTCCGGTAGGTTTGGGATTGAAAATATTGTTTGGTAGTGCAATTTTGACTGTTCTGACTTTTGCATTGTTGTTACCTGTTTTTGGGGCTTTCGCCAAAAAAAGAAGCTGGTCCATCTTGTTCTTATTAATTGCAATTCTCTTTTTTGCAAAAGCGCAATTCCATTCGGGTTATAATTCAGACGAAGCGAAATCAAATAGTTTGATTTATATGTATAATGCTGATACCAATAAGGCTCATTGGTTAACTTATGACACCAATCTGGATTCCTGGACAAAAGGCTATTTGGGTGAAAACCCAAAAGGCGCAAAAAATTTCAATAATTTGAAGTTGTTCAGCAAATACAATTCGGAGTTTACCTATGCCACCGAAGCACCAATCAAAAACATTGCAAAACCAACTATTTCATTCCTTACTGACAGTGTGGTAGGTTTTAAACGCTATTTGAAAATACAAATCACTCCAAATCGCAAGGTGAATCGCTATGATATTTTTGCCAATGAAGCTATGAACATTTACAATTTTAAAGCTAACGGCGTTTCTACTTTGGGTAAGGAAGGAAACGAATTGGAAAGAAATGGTAAAAAAATATTGAGCTATTATGTAGTTGACAACGAACCTTTGGTATTGCAATTTACGATAAACAAAGCGACCACTTTCGACATGAATCTAATGGAAAGTTCGTTTGATTTAATGTCAAATCCCCTGTTTTCAATGACGCCAAGAGAAGACTGGATGATGCCAACTCCTTTTATACTTAATGATGCGGTTGTTATTACCGAAAAAATAAAACCAAGTCCGAAAGTTGCTGCTCCAATAGTAAATCCAATAGTTCCAAAACCGGTAGTCGCGGATAGTTTAAACGTAGTGAAAGACAGTTTAAAGGTGAAGTAAAATAATTCAATCGAGACGCGACAGGTTTTAAAAACCTGTCGCGTCTAAAATTTAAATACCATCAACAAGCGCACTCAAACTTCAATCCTTCTTTATTTCCGTTGCTTCCCTCTGTAGCGTAGCCATCAAATTTCCACCATTCGATTCCGCCGATTAATTCTTTTACTTTGAATCCTAGTCTAGCCATATTCAGCGCGCCTTTGGTAGAAGCATTGCAGCCGATTCCGTCGCAATAGGTAACATACAAAATGTCTTTATCCAAATGGGCAGTGGTTTCAGGGTTCATTTCGCGATGCGGAATGTTAATCGCATTCGGGATATGCTCTGCCTCAAACCCGAATGCTTTTCGGGCATCGAGAGCGATTACCTTTTCTCCGTTATCCAAAGCATCAAACAAATCGGATGGATCCATTTCAAACGCCAGTTTATTTTCATAAAATTTTATTTGCTCTTCCATTTATGTAGTTTTTAGATTGGTTAATGATTCCAAAATTAGGGCAACTGATTTTCAAATAAAAACGAAAAGAATTCATCGATCGCATTAATTATTTTCATACCAATCCAAGCAGAAATTTTGTTCCTTTGTTAAAATAATTTTCAAAAATGGAAATCAGACATCTCAAATTGATTAAGGCAATTATCGAAGAAGGAAGCATCACAAAGGCGATTGATAAACTGCATTTAACACAATCTGCCTTGAGCCACCAACTGAAAGAAGCCGAATATCAATTGGGTACCAAACTGTTTTTGAGAACCAACAAAAAACTGATTCCTACCAAAGCCGGCGAGAAAGTTTATGGAATTGCAAATGAAATCCTCGACAAACTTTCGGAAACGGAGCTTCAAATTAAAGAGATGGTTTTCGGGGAATTTGGCGAAATCCGTATCAGCACCGAATGTTTTTCCAGTTACCATTGGTTGCCTTCCGTTTTAAAACAATTCCACCATTTATATCCAAACATCGAATTGAAAATTATCACTGAAGCCACCCATTATCCGTTACAAAAACTATTGGATAATGTGATTGACATCGGAATTGTAAGTGACCAAATCAAAGATGATAGAATAAAATATATTGAACTCTTTCAGGACGAAGTGATGATGGCTGTTTCCGAAAACCACCCTTGGACCAATAAAAAATATGTGGTTGCCGAAGATTTTGCCAATGAACATTTAATTATTCATTCCCTTCCGTTGGAAACCGTTACTGTCCATCAAATGGTTTTGGCTCCAGCCCAAGTTACACCAAAAAAAATAACGCCCCTGCCCCTCACCGAAGCCTCCATCGAAATGGTCAAAGCCGATATGGGCGTGATGTCGATGGCCAAATGGGCGTTGCAGCCTTATTTAAAAAACGGCGATGTCAAAGCCGTAAAAATTGGCAAAAACGGTCTGAAAAGAAAACATTTCATCGCCATTAGATCCGAAAAACAATATCCGGATTATTTCAACCAATTCATTGGTTTTTTACTTAACGAAATCAATCTGCAATGAACTACCTGATACGGGATTGCCACCCAGAAGATATAATCAGACTAGTTGATTTGTGCCTAAAACACGCCGAATACGAAAGAGCCTCTTTTAATCCGGTTGGAAAAGAAGAGAAACTCAAAAACGCTTTGTTTGGAGAAAGCCCAAAATTATTCTGTCTAATTGCGGAAATCAGCGGAACAATCGTTGGCTATGCGAGTTATACCTTTGATTTTTCAACTTGGGACGCCGCCACTTTTATGTACATGGATTGTCTGTATCTCGAGGAAGATGCCCGTGGTTTTGGCATTGGTGAAGCTCTGATCGAAAAATTGAAACAAATTGCAACGGACAAAAACTGCATCAATATTCAATGGCAAACACCTGAATTCAACAAAAGGGCGATTAAATTTTACCGTCGCATTGGCGGGATAGGAAAAGACAAAGTGCGGTTTTTTATAGATTTATAATTAAAAAAATAAAAATGAAACAAATAAGCATATTGGGTTGTGGCTGGCTGGGTTTACCTTTGGCGAAAGCCTTATTGGCAAATGGATTTTCCGTGAAAGGTTCGACCACGTCCGAAAGCAAACTTTCAGTATTAAAATCAGCGGGGATTGAACCTTTTTTGTTAAACCTCACCCCAACCCTCTCTAGCGGAGAGAGAGCCGAAATTGGAAATACTATCGAAAATTTCCTCAACGGAAGCGAGACTTTGGTTATCGACATCCCTCCCAAATTGAATAGAAAAAACAATGATACAACTGTTGCGGATGACCCTTCATCTTTGCTCAGGATGATATTTGTCGAAAAAATAAAAACCCTGATTCCACATCTTGAAAAATCGGCTGTGAAGAATGTGCTTTTTGTGAGTTCCACTTCTGTTTATGGCGAAGTCAATGGAACAATCACCGAAGAAACCCTTCCAAAACCCGATACCGAAAGCGGAAAACAGTTATTGGAAGTTGAAAAACTGCTGCAAAGCAATTCCGATTTCAAAACTACCATTCTGCGTTTTGGAGGACTCATTGGCGAAGACCGAAATCCGATTAAATTTTTGGCCGGAAAAGAAAACCTCGAAAATCCCGAAACGCCTATTAATTTTATACATCTAGAAGATTGCATTGGCATCATCCTAAAAATAATAACCGCTGATTCTTGGAACGAAATCTACAACGGCGTTAGTCCTTTTCATCCTACGAGGGAAGCTTATTATTCGCAAAAAGCAACCGAATTAGGATTGCCAATCCCTCGCTTTGCCCATTCCAAACCTTCTGTGAACAGGCTGATTTTGGGTGACAAAACGGAAAGGGTTTTGGGTTATAAGTTTATAAAAGCAAATTTATAAAGCAATACTAATTCAGCTTTTGCAGTTTACCAAAATAAAGCTGCAATAATTTTGATAATTCGTCTTTTTTGATTGGTTTAGAAATGTACCCGTTGCAACCAGCCTCTATTGTTTTTTCTTTATCTCCTTCCAAAGCAAAAGCAGTTTGTGCCAAAATAATTACTTTTTCGTTGAATTTCCTTATTTCCTTTGTAGCTTCATATCCATTCATTTGAGGCATTTGCATATCCATTAAAATTAAATCGATATCTGGGTTGTTTCGGTAAATTTCAACTGCTTCCAAACCCGTTTGTACCGTTAATATTTCTCTACTATATGAGTTTAAAACTTTTGTAATAAGCATTCTCGATATTTTGTCGTCCTCGGCAACAAGGATTTTTAACTTTGCGATCTCGCTATCAAACGGATTGGCCAACACATTGATTGGCACAAAACTATTTTCTTCGAATTTGGCTATACAGGGAAATGTAAAGTAAAAGATGGAACCTTTTTCGGGTTCACTTTCCACCCAAATTTTACCGCCGAGTAATTCCACATAGGCTTTTGCAATGGACAAACCCAAGCCCGCACCTTGTCTTGCCATTTTATCATTGAAATGAGCTTGGATAAAACGCTCAAATATAGCATCCTGACTCTCTTTCGGGATTCCTATTCCTGTATCTTTCACAAAGAACTCAATATGGCCATCCTTCTTTTCATACCCAAATTCTATTGTTCCTTTGGTAGTAAACTTGATGGCATTTTTGACAAGGTTGATAAGAATGGCAAAAAGCTTTTCCCGATCTGTACTTATTATTATTTCATCCTCGGCCGAAGGTTTTTTCAATAGGAGCTGTACTCCCTTTTCTTCAGCTTCAGGATTAAAAAAGGTTTGTATGTACTGTAATTGTTCATCTATATTTGTTTCCGAAAAAACGGCATTCATCTGCCCCGCCTCAATTTTTGAAATATCGACGATGTCATTGATAATGTTTAGCAAACGGGCACCACTTTTTTCAATAATATCAATATAGTTCTTTTGTTCCTCACTGTTTAGATTGGCTTTTTTCAGTAATTCGGCAAAACCCATTATTCCATTCATGGGAGTTCTTATTTCATGGCTCATATTGGCGAGAAAAGCCGATTTTAGTCGGTCGCTTTCTTCTGCTTTTATTTTGGCTTTCTCTAATTCTACGTTTGTTTCTTTTAGTTTTTCTTTGGAAGAAATTAACTTTTTGTAATTTTTTTCAAGTGAATCATTCATCCTTTCGTACTCCTTGTTTTTGTTGGACAAGTCCAAACTTAACCGCGCCGCAATAGTTTTTGCCCGCAGTTTGGTAATCAGTAAGGAGTAGGATAATGCAAATAACAGCAAACAGATTATGAAACCACCAATTGCTATCATCATTGCTTTCTCCGAAAACAAAAACGGACTTCTCATTGGTTCCGAAAATACCAATGTCCATTTTTTGTGATCGAAAAAAATAGATAGTCTTCTAGTTTTAATATTTGAATTTCTACTGCTTTTTATTCTGTTTTTGTGACTATCAAATAAAAGTGATTTTTGCGCTATTGTCCCATCGTCGTAAATCTTTACACGAATATCTTCGCCTTCTTCTAAATTCGATTTAGCCAAAACACTTCTCATTAAATCGTCCATTCGAAAAGGACAAAAAACCCACCCCACGATTGCCGAACGTCGCTCAGCAATTGTATTTATCGGTCCATTTTTATAGACAGGAACATAGATTATAGTTCCAGCCTGAATATCTTTTTTGGTTTCCTGCCGAAGCACCACTTTACCTGACAGAACGGGCATGTTAAAGTCGCGCGCCTGTTCCATTGCTTTGCGTCTGACCGGTTCAGTAAACATATCAAAACCTAGGGCCCGACTGTTCCTGTAATTATAGGGCTCAAGATAAACAGTGGAAGTATAAATAGTTCTAGAACCCGAAGGGTAGATGGTGTATTGCGAAAAACCTTCTTTCCGAACATCTTGAATGTGTTTCGTTAACTGTTCTTTTTTGATTATTTCGACATATCCAAAACCCTGAACTCCTTTAAAATTTTCATTCACTATTGAAAATTTGTTGAATTGTTCCCACTCTTTTCGACTGACAAATTCAGATGCCTCAAAAAAAGAAGATGCATTAATCAAAAACTGCGAGTGCAGATCAATTCGGAGGGAAATTTCTTTTTTGATTTCATTACAAGCTACTTCAAATTCTTTTTCGGACTCATATTCTTCTTCTTTATTAACATTATGAGAAACACCACAAGTTATTATAAGCCCAATAAATAAGATTACCGAAGACTTCCACAAAGGACTGAGGTTTTTTGTCGAACGGTTTTTTTTATGTCTCAAATTTGGTATGCCCATTATCTCTTCTGAAATTAAAGTAATTTATGGAAAAGTTGCTTTTTTTCTTTTGACTGTAATGTTCATTTGTATAAAAAAATCATCAATCCTTTCCTGTAAACAATAAAATTAGCAAATAAAATTCTGTTTTTATATTAATAATTTGATATTAAGTACATTTTTGTCTTTAAACAATTTAGAATAGATTTTAAGCATTAGTCACCTCCACATGAATACTTTAGGGAAACACTCTTAAAACAATAGGGATAATTTAGACAAAAAGCAGTCAATTTAGTCTTACCTTCACCTCCTTTTGACCACACTAAACCTTCTTAAGAAAAACTTGTCTTAGTATTTAAAGCCGAAAAAAATAGGCTATGCCTTTATCAAAATAATTTTTAGCATTGAGAACAAAAATACAAACCGCTTTTAAATCAAGAATTAATGCTATTGGGTTGCCCATTTTGGCTTTATGTTGGGTAGGTTTTTTTTGGGGAACCACTTGGATAGCATCCAAAGAAGGGGTAAGACATATGCCGGGATTGCAACTCGCTGCAACCAGACAGTTTATCGCGGGATTTCTTTATTTATGTTTCTTTATTCTGAAAAAAACACCTTGGCCCAAAGGAAAACAATGGAACACGATCATTATTCTTAGTTTTCTCAATTTTCTTTTAAGCAATGGCCTTAGTACCTGGGGCGTAAAATACATCAGCAGTGGTCTGGGTTCGATCATTGCAGCAATGGTTCCGCTGTGGATTTTACTAATCAAAACGTTTAGTGGTGAACGAATTACCCGCATGGCAGTTTATGGAATTTTAATCTGTTTTGGAGGGGTGTGCTTCATCTTTTCAGAACACCTTCCCGATTTTCTACAACCTGATTTCCGATTTGGAATCTTCATCTCGGTAACTTCGACAATTACCTGGTCTTTTGGTGCTTTATATACCAAGAAAAAAGCCGCTAGTTTTAATCCCTATTTTAGTGTAGGATTACAAATGTTCATTTCAAGTATTTGTATTTATGCGATAATGGGCGTTACGGGAACTAGCATCCCAATCTCTGAAATCCCTACCAATTCCTGGTGGTCAATTGTTTATTTGGTTGTCTTCGGATCGATATTGACATTTGCTGCCTTTGTTTATGCACTGCAAAAACTCCCAACGGAATTGAGTAGCCTTTATGCCTACATGAACCCAATAGTCGCTATTCTTTTGGGAGCTTTTATATTTAATGAACCGCTGAGTATGGAAATTGTCTTTGGCGGAAGCATAACCTTAATTGGTCTTTACATCATTAATTATGCAATGCACAAAAAGAAAGGAAATACTATTCAGATTCCAAAACAGTAAAAGTAAAGTTTCGATTTAAGTTTTTCAGCCCGTGCTATCTATATGCCCGATTTAAACAATAAACCGATATATTAAACAATTAAATCCTATTTTTGCACCAAATTATTTTTATGTTATCTATTTTAAAAAGATACCGAACCTACATTATTGGCTTACTGATTTTTTCTGCCATAACGATTTACCTGTTTTACGGAGCATTGAAACCCGCTAAAACACTGCCGATTTATAATCCTGCTGATGTAAACCCCGAATTGGTGGACAGCACGGTGCAATACGTGAGCAAATACCACACTATTGCCGATTTCTCTTTTGTGAACCAAAACGGAAAAACCGTCACACAAAAAGATTATGAAGGCAAAGTTTATGTAGCCGACTTTTTCTTTACAACCTGCGGTTCGATTTGCCCTAAAATGACAACCAATCTAGTTGATGTTCAAAAAGCGATAAAAAACAATCCAAAAGTAATGTTGCTTTCCCACACCGTTTTTCCGGAAACCGACAGTGTGCCTGCATTAAAAGCGTATGCCAAAAAATACGGAGTTATAGACGGTAAGTGGAATCTAGTAACCGGTGACAAAAAAGAAATCTACACTATGGCCAGAAAATCCTATTTGGCCGTAAAACTTGGAAAACCAGAACAATTATACGACATGGTGCATACCGAAAATTTTATTTTGGTAGATCAAAAACGAAGAGTGCGAGGTTTTTATGACGGAACAAAGAAAGAAGACATCCAACGATTGATCGAAGATATTAACTGGCTTTGCGAGAATGAAAAAAATGAGTAAATCTGATAATAATCAGGTATATTTATAATAAAAGATGTATTTTTGCAATCTTAATTCAATCTAAATAAGCTTTGCAAACAACGATTCATTCTCTCAAAAAAGGTCAAAAGGCCATCATATTGGATTTTGATATCGATATAATTCCATTAAAACTTCTGGAAATGGGCTGTTTACCTGGCAACGAGGTCGAATTACTTCAAATAGCTCCTTTTGGAGATCCTTTATATTTGAACATTAATGGTTCTCATCTTGCCATCCGCATCGAGACCGCCAAACAAATTGAAATAGAACTCATTAACAACAAATAAAAATGAGTTTAAAAAATATCAACGTTGCTTTAATTGGGAATCCGAATGTAGGGAAAACTTCGGTCTTTAATCAACTTACAGGGCTGAACCAACAAGTGGGGAACTATCCCGGAATTACTGTTGAGAAAAAAATGGGTTTTTGCAAACTGCCCAACAATATCAAAGCCAACATCCTTGATTTACCGGGAACCTATAGCCTAAACGCAAGCTCCATTGATGAAAGCGTCGTTATAGAACTTTTGCTAAATAAAAACGACCGTCTCTATCCGGACGTAGCCCTCGTAGTTACCGATGTCGAGAACCTGAAACGAAATTTACTTCTTTATACGCAAATTAAAGACCTTGAAATTCCAACCATTTTGGTCATCAACATGGCTGACAGGATGGAACAAAAAGGAATCAGTCTTGACATTCCTTACCTTGAAGAACACCTAAAAACGAAAATCGCACTGATCAGTTCGAGAAAAGGATACGGAATTGAAGAACTGAAAAACCTGATTATAAGTTACAAAAGCATTTCTTCAGAACCTTGCTTGAATGCGTCGGTGATTGATGTAGAATATTTCAATAGTCTTCGACATGCATTCCCTAATCAGTTATTGTATAAATTGTGGTTGGTTATTACACAGGATGTTAACTTTTTGAACTTGGAACGTAACGAAATTCGTAGCACTTTCACAAAATCCCATTCGGATTTAAAACGCTTACAGCAAAAAGAAACTATTAAACGCTACCAATTCATCAACGAAGTCTTAAAAGGAGGTTTGAAAATTGACTCTAGTGTGGCCAAAGACTTTAGAAGCAAGCTCGACCGCGTCCTTACCCACAAAATATGGGGTTACGTAATATTCTTTGTTATTTTGTTTGTGATTTTTCAGTCTATTTTCCAATGGTCAAAAATTCCGATGGATTTCATAGACAGCACCTTTGCAACACTGAGCACTCTGGCAGCTGAACATTTGCCTAAGGGCATGTTGACCGATTTGATTTCGCAGGGAATAATCCCCGGAATTGGCGGTATTTTGATTTTCATCCCCCAAATTGCCTTTTTATTTTTATTCATTTCGATACTGGAAGAAAGCGGTTATATGAGTCGTGTGGTTTTCCTGATGGACAAAATCATGCGCCGTTTTGGATTGTCGGGTAAAAGTGTGGTTCCCTTGATTTCCGGTACAGCCTGCGCCATTCCGGCCATTATGGCGACACGAAATATCGAAAACTGGAAAGAGCGTTTAATCACAATTCTCGTAACTCCGTTTACAACCTGTTCAGCCCGACTTCCCGTTTATGCCATTATAATCGGATTGGTCATTCCCAACACTTATGTACTGGGAATATTAAACCTTCAGGGATTAACACTGATGTTGCTCTATCTTATCGGTTTTGGAATGGCAATATTTTCAGCCTATATTTTGAATATTGTTCTAAAAGTAAAAGGAAAAACATTCTTTGTGGTCGAAATGCCCAACTATAAATTGCCAATGTTCAAGAACGTTGCCATCAATGTGGTGGAAAAAACAAAAGCTTTTGTTTCTGGCGCTGGAAAAATCATTTTGGCAATATCCATCATTTTATGGTTTTTGGCTTCTTACGGGCCGGGAAAACAATTCAAAAACGCCGAACAAATAATATTGGAGAATCACAAAATGTATCCTCTATCCCCAACGGAATTTCAAAACGCTGTTGCTTCGCAAAAACTGGAAAACTCATACATTGGTTTGATGGGAAAAACTATAGAACCGGTAATTTCTCCATTGGGATACGACTGGAAAATAGGTATCGCTATCATCAGTTCGTTTGCGGCGAGAGAAGTATTTGTAGGAACCTTGGCAACTATCTACAGCGTAGGCGGGACCGACAATGAAAACACCATAAAAAACAAAATGGCAGAAGAAATTAATCCGGAAACGGGTCAAAAGATATTCAATTTTGGCACTGGAATTTCTTTGTTGATGTTTTATGCCTTTGCCATGCAATGCGCCAGTACTCTTGCCATAACAAAAAAAGAAACCAACTCTTGGAAATGGCCGGCAACTCAGCTTGTTTTCATGAGTACATTGGCTTATGTCGTAGCTTTAATTGCTTTTCAAATTCTAAAATAGTAAATTATGATTCAAGAAATAATTGCATTTAGTATCCTTGTATTAGCATTTGCATTTTTGATTCGAAAATTTTTCTTCAAAAAAAAATCGAATAAAAATTGCGGGAATGGCGATTGCGGCTGCAGTTAATTGAATTTAAATTTCAAAAAGCAATTCTTTCAAAATAATCTTCTTTCAATTTCCTAACAGGTTTCAGCTCTTACTAATAGTAAATTGGAAATTCACCGTATCTAAAAACTTCTTCAATACAAACTTCCTTCGCTATTTTTTGTCATAAAAAAAACACAAATCGCTGTCAATCCTAGACAAAACGATGTTAAACAAAACAATTTATCGTACAAAAAATCATTCCGCTTCGTTTTTTATCTTAAATTTATGTCATTAATTATCAATTCCTTAATACCTAAATTTAAAAATAAAACTATTATGAGAAAACAGTTTATTAAAGGGTTAGTTGTATCAGGCGCATTGTTATTATTAATTTCCTGCAAAAAAGAGGAAGCACCGGCTGCGGCAGTTGTCGATACCAACAAAATCAAAGAAGAAATTCAAGCCAAAGAAAATGAATTTGCCGAAACATACAACTCGGGGGTAACGAAGGACATCGGTTATCATGCCGATGACGCCATAACCTATCCGCAAAACAGCAAACCGATAATAGGCAAAACCGCAATAGTTGAATTTTTGAAAACCCACAGGGACACTATTTCCAAAGGACGGAAACTCAATTTCAAAACAGAAGACGTATTTGTATCAAAAGACGGCGAACAGGTAGTGGAAATTGGATATTATAAAGTAACCGACTCTACAGATGCAGTTGTGAATTCCGGAAACTATATGAGTTTATTTGTAAAAAGAAACGGCAAATATGTTTGTTTAAGAGATATGAGCACATCGGACATGGATATGCCAAACGAATAAAAATAACACCCCCGCACTGAAAAAGGTTCTCAAAAAATTGTTTTGGGAACCTTTTTTTATTGCTATTCATTTTTATATACCGGATATTTTATTCAAATTACCGCACGCATATTCATCGCACAGACGCACGGAAGTAGAGACGCACGGCAGCGTTTCTACCGCTACGACCACAAATTAAAACAACATATAATTTCTACTATAGGTAATCCATTTTAGAAATAATTTTGCCCAATAAAAAACCCCGACACAACTGCATCAGGGTATATTTTCTTTGAAAAGTACTTCACGCTTAACGTCTTCTTCCGCCTCCGCCGCTAAATCCGCCTCCGCCACCACGGTAACCACCGCCACCGCCACCGGAACGAAAGCTTCCTCCGCTACTGCTTCTGTTAAAACTAGAACCGGAGCTAGAACGGGAAGAACTCATATTATTGCTTGTCGATGGTCTGGATGAAGAAGACCCTCTGCTCGCATCACGTGTAGAAGCGCTGTTTCTATTACTGGCATCACGAGTTGAAGCACTGTTTCTATTGCCATCCCTTGACGTGTTTCCAATATTGTTATTGTTTCTGCTGTTGTTTATATTGTTTCTGTTACCGCTGTTTATGTTATTATGCGAAACTCTGTTTGAAGTGTTTCTGCTGTTATTGTTATAGTTATTGTAACTATTATGATTAATATAAACATTGCTGTGACCGTAATAGCCACCATGATGATGATAATAATGGTTACTTCTATAAATACCAACTGCCATAACAGTGGCAAATCCAAACCAAGGTGGGTAATACCCGTAATAGTAAGGTGGGTAATATGGCACATAAGCCGGTGAATATACATACTGTACGATTGGTGCCTGTTCCACAACTACAGTCGTAGTTTGTGCCGGAACATTTACAGTAACAGGGTTATTTCCTGTATATCCGGGATTTGCAGTAACTCCTTGTCCCGTTGTATTAGGCTCTATAATATAATCTTTGCCATACAAATCTTTGTCTCCAATAATTTGCATAGAAACCTTTTTGTTTTTGTCTTTTGTAACCATGATTACAGCAACGTCTTGGGTTTCTTTTTTGCTTATTGGATCTCTAAGGATAAATGTAAAATTATCTCCATCTTTTTTGGTCTCCACTTTGATAAAATCAACTTTTTTATCATCATTTAAATCCAAATTATTGACTTTTGTTTTTTCATCATTCAATGATTTTTCAAAGTCTTCTATAGTCTTAGATTTTTGAAAAAGATCCAAAACCGCATAAAGATCCAAATTGTCTCCAGGCAAACCTAATTCTTCAGTATCCTTATCTTTATCTGTTTGAGCAAAAGCAGTAGCTCCAATCAAGCTCATTACTATTAATAGAAATGAATAAAAACGTACTTTCATAATACTTTTATTTTAATTTGTAATGTAAATATAGAAAACAAAACTTAATAAATTATGTCTTGATCGCAATATATACGAGATAAATCAAAATTTGTGCCAAATGGGAAATGCCTCATATAACGCCCTTTAGCAAAACTAAATCACAATTGAGTTTCAATATGAGTTCCCCATTCAAAACGAAAGTTCTTTTCGGGCTAAAGCATTTTTACAAACAGATTACTTGCAATTTTATTTGAGATTGCAAATTCGGTTTCGTTTACTTTTATTTTTAAGGATAAATCGAATGCTTCTTTGGACACCACTTCAATTTTGGTACCTAATCCGATTTGTTGTTTGTCAAGGTATTTTAGGAAATCAGGAGAATTATCCTTTACCCCTACGCATATCCCCGATTGATTGGCATGTAATTCGGACAACAATTGTTTTTCAATCGCAATTATTCGACCCTGCGCATCCGGAATTGGGTCTCCGTGTGGGTCTTCGGTAGGATTACCAAGAAAATCGTCCAACTTATTAATCAATTTTTCGGATTTGATGTGTTCCAATTGTTCGGCAACATCATGAACTTCATCCCATGAAAAATCAAGTTTATCCACCAAAAAAACTTCCCATAAGCGATGCTTTCTCACAATCATTTTGGCGGCAAGCTTTCCGTTTTCGGTTAAAGAAACTCCTTGGTATTTTTTATAGTTCACCAAATCTTTTTCGGCCAACTTTTTAAGCATGTCGGTTACTGAGGAAGCTTTCGTTTCCATCATTTCGGCAATAGCATTGGTGCTTACTTCGCTATCTAAGTTGGCGGTAAGATGGTATATCGCTTTTAGGTAATTTTCTTCAGAGAAAGTCATTCGATTTTAGATTTTTGATTGCTGATTTTTGATTGCTGATTTTTAATCATCAACCCAAAATCTTAATACTTAATTCTTAGTACTTAATACTATTTTCTTTTTTTACAATCAGCAAAGGTATCGAAATTTTATGACGCAATTTATCTACGGTTGTGCCAAAAATCAAGTCTTTTAAACCTGTATGTCCGTGGGTTCCCATAACCAAAGTATCAAAATTTTCGGCATTGATTATTTCGGGTATTATCTTTATTGGTTCCCCAAATCCTAATTCGGTTTTTACACGAAAACCCTTTTGCGAAAGCATTTCCTCATATTCTTTCAATAATCTTCTATCAATTAGTGTCTCGTGGTCATCAATATCTTCTCCGTAAACCATAGCTCCAACAGTTTCTACCACATGGATCAAAGTATATTCGGCATCCATTCCACCCAATTCAAAAGCACTGTTTAACGCTACTTCATCAGCCGTAGAAAAATCTACGGAAACGGCAATATTTTTTTTGTCATAACTCCCCGATTTAGAAAATTGCAGTTTCAAATGATGTGGCGAATGGTTCTCGATATCCTGTTTTGCTTTGGCAATAAAAGGATTGAAAATAATATAAAGCAACAATCCCAAGAAAAAAAGCGCCAAAGGAACCACGGTAAGCCACAGTACCATTGGGTTTTCAGAAGTTTCAAGCCAACCGTTAATTTCGTTATAAACCAATTTTGCGTTCAATGAAACAATAATAGTAGCAATAATCCAAGCAGTAATTTGGGTCGTTCTAGAAATATGGAAACCTTTCATTTTAACTTTGTCACTCACAAAATGAATCAAAGGAATAATCGCAAACCCCAATTGCAAACTCAAAATAACCTGGCTTAAAATCAGCAATTTCCCGGTTACGCTTTCGCCATAAATTAAAATCACAATAACGGCAGGAACAATTGCAATCAATCGGGTTATTATTCTTCGTACCCAAGGCTGAATCCTTAAATTCAAATAACCTTCCATCACGATTTGTCCGGCCAATGTTCCGGTAACCGTTGAACTCTGTCCCGCAGCAATTAAGGCGACAGCAAACAAAATTGGTGCCCATTTAGTTCCCAAAAGCGGTTGTAAAAACCGATGTGCATCCTGAATTTCGGCCACTTCAAACATTCCATTTCTATAAAATGTAGCTGCCGCCAAAATCAAAATCGCAGCATTTACAAAAAAAGCCAAGTTCAAAGCAATCGTCGAATCCAAGAAATTATATTTCAAAGCTTGCTTGATTCCCTTTGGAGTTCGGTCAAAGTTTCGGGTTTGTACCAAAGACGAATGCAGGTACAAATTATGTGGCATTACCGTAGCTCCAATAATTCCAATCGCAATGTATAATGCTGTTTCATTTGGTATAGACGGAACTAAACCATAAAACACTTTGTCCAATTCCGGTTGCGCAAAAATCATTTCAAAAACAAAAGAAAAACCAATGATTGCAACCAATACAATGATAAAAGCTTCCATCTTTCGGATGCCTTTATTGATTAAAAAGAGCAGTAAAAAAGTGTCCAAAACCGTAATCAAAACCCCTTCGATAAGCGGAATATTAAATAATAAGTTGATTCCGATTGCCATTCCCAAAACTTCGGCAAGGTCACAGGCAGCTATGGCAATCTCAGCCAAAAAGTATAAAATGTAATTTATCGGTCTTGAATACGTCTCTCTTGAAGCTTGCGCCAAATCACGTTGGGTAACGATTCCAAGTCTTGCGCTCAAACTTTGCAACAGCAAAGCCATCAAATTACTCATTAACAAAACCCACAACAAAGAATATCCAAACTGGCTTCCACCGGCAATATCCGTCGCCCAATTTCCGGGATCCATATAGCCAACACTTACTAAATAGGCTGGACCAAAAAAGGCAATTATTCTTCTAAAAATGGTGGATTTATCTTGAGTATGGACAGATTGATGGACTTCTTCTAATGATTTGCTCATGACTGAATTTGAATTACTAAGGCAAATATATAAAATTTATTTACGTTGATTGAATTATTTTTTTAGCTTTGTCTAAAATTTTATTTATAATCATGAAACATTTATTTTTGATAATTATAACATTAATAACTTCAATTACATTCGCACAGGAAACCACAGTTGTAAGCGGAACAATAACGCATAAATCCAACCCAATTGAAAATGCAACGGTAGAAATAGTTGGAACCAATTTCTCCACTCAAACGGACAGCAACGGCAGTTACAGCTTTCAAAATATTACTAAAAGCAACTATAAAATTCAGGTGACTTCAGTAGGTTATAAAACCCAACGAAAAAACATCTCCATACAGTCATCGGCACAAACGCAACTCAACTTTGAACTCATATCAGACGATAACGAACTCAATGAAGTGGTGGTTTCCGGAACTTTAAAAGCGGTAAAACGACTTGAAAGTGCCGTTCCGGTTGAAGTCTATTCGCCTGTTTTCTTCAAAAAAAACCCAACGCAAAGTATTTATGAAGCTTTACAAAACGTAAACGGAGTCAGACCTCAACTCAATTGTGGTGTCTGTAACACCGGGGACATTCACATCAACGGGCTTGAAGGCCCTTATACTTCTGTAATGATTGACGGAATGCCGATTGTAAGCAGTTTATCTACCGTCTATGGATTATCGGGAATTCCGAATTCATTGGTGGAGCGAATCGAAATTGTGAAAGGTCCTGCCTCTTCTTTGTATGGAAGTGAAGCCGTGGGTGGTTTAATCAACATCATCACAAAAAATCCAAACAACGCCCCCATTTTTTCTGCCGATGTGCTTACAACCTCTTGGCTCGAAACCAATGTCGATTTGGGTGGGAAATTCAATATCAAAGGCAGAGCAACTTCGATAGTAGGATTAAATTATTACAACTATGGACAAACCATTGACAACGACCATGACGGATTTACTGATGTTACGGCACAAAACAGAATTTCGGTTTTCAATAAATGGAATTTTAACCGACCTCAAAACCGATTGTTTACAGTGGCCGTTCGAGGTATGTACGAAGACCGATGGGGAGGTGATACCCGTTGGGAGAAAAAATATCGTGGTGGTGATGAAATTTACGGAGAAAGCATTTATACCAAAAGAGGGGAATTATTAGGAAATTATCAATTACCTACAACCGAAAAATTAATGCTCTCTTTCTCGGGAACCATGCATTTTCAGGACAGTCGCTACGGAACAACCTCTTATATCGCTAATCAAAAAATTGCTTTTGTTCAGCTTACTTGGGACAAAAAAATCCAAAACAACGATCTCTTGACCGGAATCGCTTCGCGTTATACCTACTACGATGACAACACCACCGCAACAGCACTTGTAAACGAAAACAATCCTGAAAAAACATGGCTTCCGGGGATTTTTGCACAGGACGAAATCTCCTTTAACGAAAAACACAAGATTTTACTTGGCATACGATACGATTACAATTCAATTCACGGAAATATCTTCACGCCACGATTTGCCTACAAAGTAAAATTCAATGACAACAATATTCTCCGATTCAATGCCGGAACCGGATTTAGGGTTGTCAATTTATTTACGGAAGATCATGCCGCGCTAACTGGTTCTCGTGAAGTGATTATTGCCGAAAATCTAGACCCCGAAAAATCTGTCAATGCTAATTTGAATTATATCAAGAAAATTTTTCTTAACAACGGCACCTTTTTAGGCATTGAAACCACGGCATTTTACACCCGTTTCAGCAACAAAATTGTATCGGATTATGAAACCGACCCAAACAAAATCATTTACAACAACATCAATGGTTATGCGTTAAGCCAAGGAATCAGTTGCAATACCGACATTAATTTCACCAATGGATTGAAATTCATCTTGGGTGCCACGTATATGGATGTTTCCAATGTCGAAAACGGTATCAAAACAAGACCCTTTTTGACCGAAAAATTCACAGCCACTTGGAGTGCTTCGTACAAAATCAATTCGATTGATCTAGGCATAGATTACACCGGAAATTGTTACAGCCCGATGAAATTGCCTTTGCTAAGCGAAACCGACCCAAGAAACCCGAACTCCCCTTGGTACAGCATCCAAAACATCCAATTCACCTATACCGGTTGGAAAAACTTTGAGCTCTACGCCGGAATAAAAAACCTGCTCAACTTTACCCCTAAGCAAAACAATCCATTCCTGATTTCAAGAACTGAAGATCCATTTGACAAAAATGTTCAATACGACGCCAACGGAAAGGTGTTGGTAACCCCTGACAATCCTTATGGTTTGACTTTCGACACCACTTATGTTTATGGCGCCAATCAAGGAATCAGAGGGTTCTTTGGGTTACGATATAATTTATTTTAAAGAATAGCAATACAAGTTTTTCGCCACAGATTCACAGAATTTAATGATTATTTTAAACTAAAATCTGTGAATCTATGGCTGAAAATAAAACTTATTTTAAATGAAAAAGTGGATTTACATAACAGCGATTTTCTTTTGGGCAACATCCTCTGTTTTTGCCCAATTAAAAACCTATACTTTCGAAGAAGCCGAAGAATTATCCAAAAAAAATCCAAAACCTTTAGTCATTTTTGTACATACTTCTTGGTGCAATTACTGTAAAATGATGGAAAATTCCACTTTCAAAGATCCTGAAATCATTCGGCTATTAAACGCAAATTTTTACTTTGTTCCATTGGATGCCGAAACCAAATCAACCATTCGTTTCAATAATCACACATTCACATTCAAACCAAACAGTCAAAACACAGGAATCCACGAACTAGCAACCGCGTTGGCAACTATCGATTCCAACGTCGTTTATCCAACAATTACAATTTTACAAGCTGATTATTCAATTGTTTTCCAAAAACATTCTTTCATAACCAGTAAACAATTAATTCTTATTTTGGAAAAAGCGCGGTAATTTAATTGGCAGTTAAAAAATTTACTAAAACAACAATCAAACTATAACAAAACTTTATAATTCAAATTAAGTTCTTGCGTCTAAACTTTGTAACTTTGCAGTTCAAAAGGTTAAACTTAAAATAAAAAATATGTATCCAGAAGAAATGGTAAGACCAATGCAGGCTGAATTGACAACTGCAGGTTTTCAAGATTTACATAGTGCTGAAGAAGTTAATAATGCAATTAAATCAGAAGGTACAACATTTGTGGTAGTAAATTCTGTTTGTGGTTGTGCTGCAAGAAATGCCCGTCCGGGAGCAGTGATGAGTTTGGAAGGCGCCAAAAAGCCAGATCAATTGATCACCGTTTTTGCAGGAGTTGATAAAGAGGCTGTAAACGCGGCTAGAGAACACATGTTTCCTTTTCCTCCATCGTCTCCAAGCATTGCGTTGTTTAAAAATGGTGAATTGGTACACATGTTAGAGCGTCACCACATTGAAGGACGTCCGGCTGAAACTATCGCTGAAAACCTTAAAGACGCTTTCAACGAATTTTGCTAAGCATTAAAAGATTTTAAACAAAAAAACCATTCACCGCGGTGAATGGTTTTTTTATATCTATTGGTTAATTTTCTAATTCCAACCGCCCCCAAGAGCTCTGTACAATACTATCATCGAACTCAATTGGTTTTGGGTTAACTCAGAAAGGCTCAACTCAGAATCAAATAATGATTGTTGAACCTGAATTACTTCCAAATAAGAAACATAGCCATTATAATATCTCGCCTCGGATAATTCATAGTTTTTCCTAGCCGCTATTACCTGTTTATTTCTTGCAGTCCATTCTTCTTTGTAAGTCCTTACGTTTTGCAAAGCTTGTTCCACTTCAGCAACAGCAACTAGACAAGTTTTTTGATACGAAAGTTTCGATTCTTCGGCAATTTGTCTGTAAACCTCCACTCTTCTTTTATTTTTACCAAAATTAAAAATTGGCCCTGCAACTGATGCGCTTGCATTTTGCAGATAAGAAGAACTATCAAACAAGTGGCTTATTTCACTGTTTGCGAAACCCGCTAATGCAGCAATATTAAAAGATGGAAAACGCATTGCCTGTGCTACGCCAATTCTTTCGTTGGAGGCAATATAAGTTCGTTCAGCCTGTTGTACATCCGGTCTGTTTTTTAATACAATTGAAGGGATGGAAACAGGAATATTGTTTGCAACCTGTAATTCCGAAACTGTTTTTCCTCTCTCAATTGGACCTGGAGCCTGTCCTATCAATATCGAGATTTTGTTTTCACGATCGGTAATCAATCGTTGAATAGCAGGAATGGCTGCTTCGGCGATTGCCACCTGTTGCACAATTTGAACTTTATCCACCTCAGAAACATACCCTTGTTTGAATCTCGCATTGATTATTTCATAGGCTTTTTGTCTGGCTTCCAAAGTTTGTTTGGTAATCAACAACTGATTGTCAAAATCACGAAGCTCAAAATAAGCAACAGCAATATCACTTACCAAATTGGAAAGAATTACTTTTCGTCCTTCTTCACTAGCTAGCAATTCATTTTGAAGCGCTCTGTTTTCATGGCGTATTTTACCCCAAAAATCCAACTCCCAAGATAGTGTAGCCGATGCATTCGAAGGTAAAAAGGATTTCTTATTACTATTTACCGTTGCACTATATCCTACTGCAGGCAATAAATCGGCCTTACTGTAGCCTAATTCAGCTCTGGTACGTTCAATACGCGCCAAAGCTATTTTCATGTCATAGTTATTTTCCAACCCTTTTTTGATCAGTCCCTTTAGAACCTCATCATTAAAGAGATCAAACCATTTGATATTGACAACAGAGGCCAACGTATCTGCATTTGCAGTTCCATTACGATAATTAGCAGCACTTTGATCTTCCGGTTTTTGGTATTTAGGTCCAACTAAACAACCTACAGGAAGCACTGCAAGAACTACAACAACAACAATTATTTTAAACTTATTCTTCATGATCTGTAGTTTTTGAGTCCGTAATACTTTCAGTTGCTACAACCTCATCTTTCTTTTTTCCGATATTTTCAATCATAACAAATAAACCTGGTACAATTAATACTCCAAGCACTGTAGCAATCAACATACCTGCAAACACAGCCATACCCATTACAATACGGGCTTGTGAACCTGCACCTGTAGCAGTTAATAACGGAACCACTCCAAGGATAAAAGCAAAAGCAGTCATTAAAATAGGTCGGAAACGGAGCTTAGCCGCAACCATCGCCGATTCGTACAGCGGCTTTCCTTTTTCATATTCTTCTTTGGCAAACTCTACGATAAGAATCGCATTCTTGGCTACCAATCCGATTAACAGTACCAATCCAATTTGTGCAAACACGTTGTTTACATAAGCATCACTTCCAAATCTTGCCAAAGCCAATCCTAAAAATGCCCCAAATACGGCAAAAGGTGCTCCAAGCAATACACTAAAAGGTAGTTTCCAACTTTCGTATTGTGCAGCAAGAATTAAAAACACAAATACCAATGCCATGAAAAACACAGTTCCCCCACCCGGAGAATGTTTCTCCTGATACGAAAGGTTGATATAATCGTAACTCATATCGGCAGGAAGGGTTTCTTTGGCAACTTCTTCCAAAGCAGCCAAGGCTTGCGCACTACTGTAACCATCGTTAGGGCTTCCGCCAATCTCAGCCGATCTAAACAAATTCAAACGGTTTGTAAAATCCGGTCCTGCCACTTTTGTGGCAGTTACAAGGGTTGATACAGGAAGCATACTGCCTTCGTTATTCCTTACATAAATATTGTTCAGATTTTCAGGGCTCAATCTGTCCACCGCTTCTCCTTGTAAATACACTTTATACTGACGCCCAAAACGGTTGAAGTCATTCACATAAGTACCTCCCAAAAAGGCGCCTAATACTTCGGTAACTTTTGAAACAGGAACGCCCAATTTCATCGCTTTTTGATTGTCTATATCCAATTTTATTTGAGGAGTACCGGCGTTGAAAGTCGTATAAATCCTTTTAATCTCTGGACGTTTCTGTGCCGCTGCAATAAAAGCCTGAGTTTGTTGTGCAAGATATTGTGGCGGGTTACCTCCACGATCCTGCAACATCAAACTAAAACCGGCAGAAGCACCCAACCCCTGAATCGCAGGAGGCCCAAAGGCAAAAGCAGTTGCGTTTGTAATTTGAGTCGATAATTTTTTGTTTAATCGATCTACCAATTGTTTTGCCGTTTCCGCTCTTTCTTCCCATGGTTTTAATGATATGAAAATAAAAGCGTTATTAGGCTGATACGAGTTGGTAAGCATACTAAATCCGTTAATCGTCGTATAAGATAGTATCGCTTTCTCTTCTTTCAAGAAACTATCCACTTTCTTCGAAACCTCATCTGTTCGCTGAAGGGATGACGCAGGAGGTAAAGCAATATTAATCAATATATAACCTTGGTCTTCTTCAGGTATAAAACCTAATGGGATTTTCTTGCCTAAGAAAACAATTGCGACAATAATTACAGCCAATAAAGCAACAATACGCAATGCTTTTTTGGCAAAAAATGTAGCTCCTCCTAAATACTTTTCTGTTACTTTTTCGAAAATTCTGTTGAAACCCGCAAAAAACTTGGCTAACCATCCTGTTTGCTGATCGACAGGTTTTGTAGGCTTTAATATCATCGCACAGAGCGCAGGACTCAAAGACAAGGCACTAAATGCCGAAAACGCCACCGAGACCGCAATGGTTATCGCAAATTGTTGATAAAAACGACCCGTGATACCCGGTGTCATCGCAACAGGAACAAACACCGCAATCAAAATAAGCGCAATGGCAATTACCGGTCCCGAAACTTCCTTCATCGCCTGAATAGTTGCATCTTTTGGAGATTTACCATGCTCAATATGATGTATTACGGCTTCTACCACCACAATCGCGTCATCCACAACAATACCAATTGCAAGTACCAATCCCAATAAAGACAGAGTATTTATCGAAAAGCCCAACATTGGAAAAACCGCAATGGTTCCGATTAAGGATACTGGCACCGTAATCAATGGAATCAAAGTCGCACGCCAATTTTGGAGGAAAATAAATACCACCAAGATTACCAATATAACCGCTTCAAAAAGCGTGTGAACGATATCATTAACACCCGCTGTAATTGCAAGCGTTGTATCCAATGATTCCTGATAAACAACATCCTTTGGAAACTTTTCGGACATTTTTTTCATAGCCTCTTTGGCAAGAGTGGCCACTTCCAAAGCGTTACTTCCCGGCATTTGGAATACTGTAATTGCTGCTGTAGCATTACCGTTTCTTCGGGCATTTGAACTATAATTCTCAGTCCCTAATTCGATTCTGGCGATGTCGCTTAACAATACTTGTGCACCATCTGACTTACTTTTAACCACAATGTTACCAAACTCTTTTTCGGTAACCAAACGGTCTTGAAGCGTAACTCCATAAGTAAAATCGGTTCCTGGTGGAGTAGGCTCAGCGCCAAATTTCCCTCCGGGACTAATCATGTTTTGGGCATTCAAAGCATTTTTTACATCATCAACAGTAATACCAAGTTTGCTCATCATATCGGCTTTCAGCCAAACCCTCATGGAATAATCACTTCCCCCAAAAAGAGAAACCTCTCCAACCCCTTTAATACGTGCCAATTGATCCACAATGTTGATGTTGGCGTAGTTATTCAGGAATTTCGAATCGTATTTAGGATTTGTGGAAGTCAGCGTAAACAACATCATCGGGAACGATAATGATTTTTTAACCACCACACCTTGTTGTTTTACACTCGAAGGCATAAACGGAGCCGACTGCGCCTGACGGTTTTGGGTAAGCATGTTGGCGTTATCCAAATTGGTTCCTACATCAAAAGTCACTTCAATTGTACAAGCCCCATCAGATGTATTTGTAGATTTTATGTAAAGCATTTGCTCAACACCGTTAACCTTTTGCTCAATTGGAGTGGCAACAGCTTGCTCAACGTTTAAAGCATTAGCTCCTGTAAATGAGGTAGTAATTTTTACAACCGGCGGATTGATATCCGGATACTGAGATACTGGTGTTTTTTGTAGTGCTAGTAACCCAAGTATCACAATGATGATACTGATTACCATAGCCACAATTGGTCTTCTAACGAAAAATTCTCCCATAATAATATTTCTAAATTATTTAGTTAGCTCTGATTAATTTTCTGCTTTTCCTGGGGTCCAATCGGTAATTTTTGGAGTTACTACATTTCCGCTTTTCAACAGGGAAGTTCCACCAAGAGCCACTTTATCATTAGCTGTTAATCCATCAGTAACTATGTAAGAATCTTTGTATGACGGACCAATTTGTATCATTTTAATATCTACTTTATTGTCATTGCCTAAGACATAAACCTGATAAAACCCTTGCATTTCGATAACCGAACGTTTTGGGATAACCAATGCAGATTTACGTACATCGGTTACAACATGAACCTTCACGAATTGTCCCGGTCTGATTAATCGGTCAGGATTGGCAAATGCGGCCTCCAAAGTTACGGCACCTGTTGAAGGATCTATTTGTCTGTCTGCAAAACTGATTTTCCCTTTTTCCGAATATTCTGATCCGTCAGACAAAATCAAGGAAATTGATTTTCCTTCTCCTTTTAGGTTAGAATCTTTCTTGGTTATTTCCCTGAAAATACGAAGATACTCCTGTTCACTTATTGTAAAACGAACCCTAACATCGCCTAAATCCGAAACTGTATTTAAAACAGAAGCAGCACCTGGACGAACATAATCCCCTACTCTAACTTTTGATATTCCGATCAATCCCGAAATTGGGGCAACAACTCTGCAATAACCTAATTCTATTTTTGAATTTTCTAAATTGGCAGTAGCCGCCTTTATGGAAGCGGTAGCTGCGCTGTACGCTGATTTTGCTGCAATTAATTCTCTCTGGCTGACAGCATTCATCTTAGCCAATGGCACCATCATGTCGTAATCTGATTTGGTTTTGGCTAATCTAGCCTGCATTTCTGCCAAATTTGCCTCCGATTCGTGTACTTTTTCCTGAAACGGCAACGGATCAATCGTATATAATAATTGTCCTTTGGTTACCAAACTACCTTCCTTGAAATTGAGGCTTTCGATAACCCCGTCAACCCTAGGGTTAATCTCAATATCCGACTGTCCAAAAGTCTGTCCGGTAAATTCCGATTCAAGACGTACATCCTGCTGGAGGACTTTTACTACCGAAATCTCCAATGGCTTGGCTTCCGGTGCTACTTCCTTCTTACAAGAGAAAAAAAATGGGGGGAGGACTAAAACGAAAAATAATATTTTAATCTTTTTCAACGTATTCATAAAATTATTATTAAAGTTAATAGAAATAAAATACTGATTTAAACTTTTAAATGGTAGGAAATTACAAAAAACAAACGAATAATTCACTGCAACTACCAAAAAAATCAACTATTTACGATTATTTTTAGTTTACCCAACAAATTCTTCAATTATTTTTTTAATAAAAAAATACTGCTTTTGTTTTTTTACTAAATTAGTAGGTTCGATTCTAAAATCACTCAATTGTAAGAAAACCTTAATTGTTTTTTAACCTGCATCACTATTTACTAACACCAAACTTCAAGATTATGTCTAAGTCAAATAAAAAAGAGCTCAATGAATTTGAGGAAAAACTAATTGACCTTACTACTTTAAGCAAAAAAGAACTGATACAAAGAGCGAAAAAATTCTCAAAACAATATTGTGTTGGTGATGGAGACGATTTCAAGCTTAAAGATTGCGAAACCAAAGCGAGTTTCAATTTGGGTGAAGAAGGAAAACCATTGGTAAACCAAACCTTGCAAATGGGTGTCGATGCCTTGGCTGCCATGCAAGATGTATTATACGCCCAAGACAAATGGTCACTGCTGCTTATTTTTCAGGCGATGGATGCTGCTGGCAAAGATGGGGCCATCAAACATGTGATGTCGGGGGTAAATCCACAAGGATGTCAGGTTTCTTCTTTCAAAGCACCAAGTTCCGAAGATTTGGATCATGATTTTTTATGGCGATGCCAAAAGCATTTGCCGGAACGGGGACGCATCGGAATATTCAACCGTTCCTATTATGAAGAAGTACTGGTAGTACGCGTACATGAGCAAATTCTGAAAGGACAAAAAATTCCGCAAAAACTGATTACCAAAGACATTTGGGAAGAGCGCTTTCAAGATATTCGAAACTTCGAAAAATACCTGAACCGAAACGGAACCATAGTTCTCAAATTTTTCCTTAATGTTTCCAAAAAAGAACAAAAGAAACGTTTCATAGAACGTGTTGACGATCCGGACAAAAACTGGAAATTTAGTGCCGCCGACGCCAAAGAAAGAGGCTACTGGGACGACTACATGGATGCCTATCAGGATTTAATTAAAAACACCTCGACCAAAAAATCCCCTTGGTACGTAATTCCTGCCGATAATAAATCCTATGCCCGTATTGCAATAGCATCGGCAATTATCACGGCATTGGAAGAAATGGATTTAGAATACCCAAAAGTAAGCGCCGAAAAAATCGCGGAATTACAAGCCGTTAAACAAGCTTTGCTTGACGAAAAAGATTAATTTTAGTAATTAGTGACTAGTAATTGGTAATTAGCTTATTTAGAAATATTTCAAAAGAAGCTAATCACTAATTACTGATTACTTTAAAAAAGCTAATCACTATTATGGCTCCTAAACTTTTACCCTCTGCCGACTGGATTAAAAAATACAAAACAAAAACCTTTAAAAGTGACTTCGTTGCCGGAATAACACTGGCCGCCTATGGAATTCCGGTCTCTTTGGCCTATGCCACACTTGCAGGACTACCTCCGCAATACGGAATTTATGGTTACCTCATTGGCGGAATCTTTTATGCTTTATTGGGAACAAGCAGGCAACTCGCCATTGGACCAACATCGGCAATTTCTTTGTTGGTAGGTACCACTATTGCCAATTTAGCCAACGGCGATGCTCAACGCTGGGCCGACATTGCCTCGCTCACTGCTTTGGTATTTGCAGGAATGGCTATCCTCGCTTATCTATTGCGTTTGAGCGGTATCATCAATTTTATCAGCGAAACTGTTTTGGTCGGATTCAAAGCAGGAGCCTGTCTAACGATTGGTTTGACACAATTGCCCAAATTATTTGGCATAAAAGGCGGAGGCGACAATTTTCTGGAACGCATCATGACTATTTTTCAACAGCTTCCTGACATGAATACTGCAGTTTTTATTTTTGGTATTACTGCCATAATCATATTAATTGTTGGCGAAAAAGTGGCTCCGGGACGTCCTGTTGCTATTTTGATAGTCGTTTTATCAATAATACTCATTTCGATTACACCTTTGGGACATGATGGATTCAGTACCGTAGGAACAATACCAACAGGTTTACCTGAATTTCATTTACCCTCACTTCGGATTAAGGATGTTGATGGTGTATTACCCCTCGCCATGGCCTGTTTTCTGTTATCTTATATCGAAAGTGTTTCGGCAGCAAGGACTTTGGCACAAAAAAACGGATACGTGATAGATCCACGTCAAGAATTATTGGCTCTTGGAGTTGCCAATGCCGCCGTTGCAATTGGACAAGGCTATCCCGTTGCAGGTGGATTGTCACAGTCTGCAGTGAATGATACGGCTGGAGCCAAAACCCCCATGTCATTGGTTTTTGCTTCGGGCGCAATTGCGATTTGTCTATTGTTTTTAACCGGATTTCTTCAAAATTTACCGACAGTGATTTTGGCATCCATCGTTCTGGTAGCAATAAGAGGGCTTTTTGATATAAAAGAACTCAAACACTTGTATAAAATAAACAAACAAGAATTTGGCGTTGCCATGATCGCGCTTGTGGGCGTACTTATTTGGGGAATATTGACAGGTGTTTTGTTTGCTGCTATGGTAACTTTATTGTTGCTGATAAAAGCGGCCTCAAAACCTAATGTGGCATTCCTTGGCAGAATTCCCGGCACCAAACGCTACACCGACATGGAAAGACATCCTGAAAACGAAAAGATTGAAGGCGTACTGATTGTTCGCATTGAGTCCTCGATTTTTTACTTTAATGTCGAATACATCAAAGAATGTATTTGGGAAAAAATATACACCGAAGCCGATTCTTTAAAAACGGTAATCCTGGATCTAAATTCCTCTCCAAGCATCGATATTTCAGGAGCACGTTTTTTAAAACATCTTTTTTTTGATTTGAAAGCCAAACATATTACGCTGCAAATTGCCGAAGCCCGCTCCGAAGTACGTGACATGCTACGAACTGAAAATCTGGAAGCTTTATTGGGACACATCAGCCGTTTTGTTTCGGTAGATGATTTGGTGGTCCGTGCGCTTCAAAAAGAGTAACATTTTCAATGGTAATGAGAAATTCAACAAAATTATAATTGGTTTAAGCTATCCCAAAGTTCCAAGTATTTCAATCGATTCAAAAAATAGAAATCCAAGCTAGAAGCGTTAGGAAAAATAATCAGAAAGTGATATTTGTCATTTACAGCCCCAAAAACCAACATTATCTTTGCCCGAAAAATACCGAAATTTAGGTTCGTAGATTTCGCTTTTGGCTCAACTAATAAGTGTGGGCGATAATCCAATAGTGCAAATTTATTTATCAAGAATAATTTTAAATCAAATGCAAGAAACATTACACAACACCCAAGGACGAACAATCGCTTACATAGATTATAGTGATGACAACACAATTTATTTGTGGAATGGAACTCCAACTGGATATTTAGATTCAGATAATAGAATTTATGGATTCAACGGAAAACATTTAGGATGGTATGAGGATGGAATATTATGGGACTTAAATGGTAACCGAACGGGATTTAACAAACAATCACTTCCTGTTTTTGCAAAATTTGGACCTTTTAAAAGTTTTAAGCAATTCAAACCCTTTAAAAGTTTTAAAGAATTCGCAAAGTACAAACCTTTAAAAAGTAACGCTTGCAGTGATTCCGATCTTTCTAATTATTTGATGTTAGGAATAAACTAATTAACTCAAACGGTCGGTTTTAGATTAAATTTCTCTGTGTCACATAGCGGTAACAAATCGTTACCACAAAGAGAGCTTACAAAACAAGTATTTACTATAAAAACAATAAAGCCATTTCAATACCGGATTGGCTTTATTGTTTTTATAACCTTGCTACATTTTTAGTCAACTATTATTTTTTTTACTTTTTTAATGAAGATAAAAAAGCAAAAGATAGCGAAAATAGGATCCATCTTCTTGAAAATCCTGAAAGTTTTAGCTCCAAAAAACAAATAGTATTCGCTTTCAAAAGCTGATAAATCATAATATTCCACTAATCAGCATTTGAAAATCACAAAAGTTCACTAATTTTGCGCCCGATTTCGAACCAACAATATCGGAATCAAATATATTTTCTAAACTTAAAATCGTTTATAGCATGCAACTGTACAACACTTTAAGCGCAGAAGAAAGAGCCATTCTAATTGATGATGCCGGTAAACAACGACTTACGTTGTCTTTCTATGCGTATGCCAAAATTCAAGATCCTAAAAAATTTCGCGACGATTTATTTGTAGCCTGGAACGCACTCGATGCTTTAGGCCGAATTTATGTTGCCAACGAAGGCATCAATGCCCAAATGAGTATTCCTGCCGAAAATTTGGAGGCTTTTAGAGCGACTCTGGAAGTTTATGATTTCATGAAAGGCATACGGTTGAACGAAGCGGTAGAACATGATGATCATTCGTTTTTGAAACTGACCATCAAAGTACGTCATAAAATCGTTGCTGACGGTTTGAACGACGATACTTTTGATGTAACCAATATAGGCGTTCACCTGAAAGCCAAAGAATTCAACGAAATCCTTGATGATCCCAACACGATTGTAGTAGATTTTAGAAATCACTACGAAAGCGAAGTCGGACATTTTAAAGGCGCCATCACTCCCGATGTAGAAACTTTCAGAGAGAGTCTGCCGATTATCAACGAACAACTTCAAAACCACAAAGAGGATAAAAACCTGGTAATGTACTGCACTGGAGGTATTCGTTGTGAAAAAGCAAGTGCTTATTTCAAACACCAAGGTTTTAAAAATGTTTTCCAATTAGAAGGTGGAATTATCAACTACGCCAAACAGCTTAAAGAAGAAGGTCTTGAAAGCAAATTCATTGGTAAAAACTTTGTGTTTGATAATCGTCTGGGCGAAAGAATTACCGATGATATTATTTCCCAATGTCACCAATGCGGGAAACCTTGCGACAACCACACCAATTGCGAAAATGACGGATGCCATCTATTGTTTATCCAATGTGATGACTGTAAAGCAGCTATGGAAAACTGCTGTTCTACAGAATGTCTTGATATTATTCACCTGCCTTTGGTAGATCAGGTGCGATTAAGAACCGGAAAACAAGTGGGTAACAAAGTTTTCAGAAAAGGAAAATCTGAAAATCTGAAATTTAAACATTCCGGTGAGTTGCCAAATGATGCTTTAGCAACAAGTGAAAAACCTGCTGATATTCGTCAAAAAATAAAAGTTAAAAAAGTGCTTCTTGGTAAAGCGGAACATTTTTACGTTAAAGCGAGCGTTGGTCAATTTACTATTGAAAACCACGAACTGAACAGCGGAGACAAAATCTTAATCTCGGGACCAACAACCGGTAATCAGGAATTGATTTTGGAAAAAATTATCGTAAACGGAGCTGAAACTGCAACGGCTAAAATTGGCGATAAAGTTACTTTTGAAGTTCCTTTCAGAATTAGATTGTCGGATAAAATATATAAAATTTTAGAATAATTTATCATGACAACACCAAACAAAATAGAACTCATGGCTCCCGCTGGGAACTTTGAGTCATTACAAGCAGGACTTGACAATGGAGCTGATTCCGTTTATTTCGGCGTAGAGCAATTGAACATGCGCGCACGTGCCACTGTAAATTTTACAATGGATGATTTACCTGAAATCGCCCGCCGTTGCGAAGCCAAAAACGTTAGAAGTTATTTGACCTTGAACACCATTATTTACGACCATGATTTATCTGTCGTAAAAACCTTGTTGAATAAGGCAAAAGAAGCCAACATCACAGCCGTAATCGCCTCCGACCAAGCCGTAATTGCGATGGCGAGAGGAATTGGAATGGAGGTTCATATTTCGACACAATTGAATATTACCAATATCGAAACCATCAAATTCTACAGTCTTTTTGCCGATACGATGGTTTTGAGCCGTGAATTGAGTTTGCGACAAGTAAAAAAAATCACAGAACAAATCGAGAAAGAACAAATCAAAGGGCCAAACGGCAAATTGGTAGAAATTGAAATTTTTGGTCACGGCGCTTTATGCATGGCCGTTTCGGGAAAATGCTATTTGAGTCTGCATTCGCACAACTCATCTGCCAACCGCGGTGCCTGCAAACAAAATTGCCGCAAGAAATACACCGTTATTGACCAAGAAACCGGTTTTGAAATCGAATTGGACAACGAATATATGATGTCTCCAAAAGATTTATGTACGCTAGATTTTCTAGATCAGGTAATCGATTCGGGCATTCAAGTATTGAAAATTGAAGGCCGAGGCCGTGCTCCTGAATATGTGGCCACCGTAATCAAAACCTATCGCGAAGCAATTGACAGCTATTTCGAAGGTACTTTTACCAAAGAAAAAATTGCCGTTTGGATGGAAGACTTGAACACAGTTTACAATCGCGGTTTTTGGTCAGGATATTATCTCGGACAGGAATTGGGCGAATGGAGTGATGTTTCGGGATCGATGGCGACGCAGAAAAAAGTCTATGTGGGGAAAGGAACCCATTTTTTCCCAAAAGCGGAAATTGGTCAATTCAAAATCGAAGCTTACGATATTAAAATTGGCGATAAAATATTGGTAACCGGTCCAAGCACTGGAGCGCAAGAAATGGTTATTGAAGAAATGTATGTAAATGATGCCATTGCTGAAAAAGCTACCAAAGGCGACGATTGTACTTTCAAACTGCCTTTCAGAATCCGAATGTCCGACAAATTATACAAGATAGTAGAAGCCTAATGGTTATTGTAACGTTACAAAGAGACAAATGTATTGGGTGCAATTATTGCGTAGAAATGGCGCCTGTTCAATTTCAAATGTCCAAAAAAGACGGAAAATCGGTGTTGATTAAAAGTGTAAACGCTAAAGGTTTCTTCACTTTGAAATCACCCGACCACACTATAGTTGAAAATTGTGAATTAGCAGCTAAAGCCTGTCCGGTGAAAATTATTACGGTAAAGGAAACCTAGAAAACATTTTTCATTTATTCAAACAAAAAAAGTGGCTGTTCAAATTAAATGAACAGCCACTTCTATTTTAAACTCTGCTAAGCAGACACTATTGTTATTCTTTTTTCAAAGCTCTGGCGGCTTCCATTTCAAGATCACTATATTTCTCTTTGCCTGTGCTTACAGTTACAAAAGCAATTTCTCCGCCTTCAAATTCACCTGGAGAACTGTACAATTTACTAACTGGATCTCCACTGTCATAACCCACACAAAGACCATCACCTACAAGGGTAAATTTACCTACTTGCGCTTTCATACTTCCTGAAGCTACTTCTTTCTCGTTTACATACAGTTTAGCCGTACCAATGGATTCATTGTGCTCACCTGCTTTTTCTTTGATAAACTCCATTCCAACAGTTAATTTACCCACTTTAACAGACTCTGAAGACACTAATTGCTGTTGTGTAATACCAAGAAAATTATAAACATAATACAATTTGTGGTCTTTGATAAACAGCGAATGACCTCCAAAACGAGACCCGTGAGCAAAAATTACTCCGGAAGCATTAGCATCCTTAATCTCAACATTGGCAATAATTTTATATGATTTTCCTCTAACATTTACAGCCACCGCTTCAGGTACTGAACTGGTATGAGGATAATAGGTATAACTGTCTTTTTCTGCTTCTTCCTTCGGACGTTCAACAGTTAAAATTTGAGTTGCAGTTCTATCGTCCAATGGATAGGCATTATTTTTCTTGGCTTCTTCATCATACACTTTTTTCAAAGCTTCTAATTTGTCCGGGTTTTTCTTGGCCAAATCAACCGATTCGGAACGATCTACATCTACGTGGTACAATTCCCATTTATCTTGATCAAATTTTCCTTTATCAGTAAGTGGTGCGTGAACAGCAACTGCTTTCCAACCGTCTTGCCAAATAGCGCGTGTTCCCAACATCGTGTAATATTGAATGTGCTTTTGAGTTGGTGTATCTGGTGTTGCATCGAACGTATATTTCATCGAAACTCCTGATAATGGATATTGTTCCACTCCTTTATAGACTTTTGGCATTTCAACTCCAACAATTTCAAGAATGGTAGGAACAATGTCAACAGCGTGGTGGTATTGGTTACGCACTTCTCCTCTTGCCTTAATTCCTTTTGGCCAAGTGATGGTCAACGGACACTCTGTTCCTCCAGCGTAGTTAGAATAACGTTTGAACATTTTGAAAGGAGTTGACAAAGCGGCTGCCCATCCTGTTGGATAATGCTCGTAAGTATTTGGACCACCCAACTCGTCAATTAACTTCATATTCTCTACCAAATCATCTGGATAACCATTGAAGAATTTATTTTCATTGACAGAACCACTTGGACTTCCTTCGCCTGAAGCTCCATTATCTGAAGCATACATAATAATAGTGTTTTCATACTGTCCCGTCGCCTTCAAATGATCGATGATACGCCCAATTTGAACATCGGTATATTCTGAAAATGCGGCATACACTTCACACAAACGAGAAAATAATTTCTTTTCGTCTGGAGTCAGTTTATCCCAAGGACGAACAAAATCACCCGGTGCTGCCTGATCGGCAGGCATTGGATTAAAATTCGTTAATTTAGTATCTTTTGGTAAAATTCCTTTTTCAATCATTCTAGGCAAAACCCACTTTCTATACGCATCATATCCATCGTCAAACTTCCCTTTGTATTTTGCGATATAATCTGCTGGCGCTTGGTGCGGGGCGTGATTCGCGCCCGGACAAAACCACATAAACCAAGGTTTGGAAGGGTTGGCCGATTTTTGGTCGCTAATCATTTTGATGGCCTGATCGGCTAAATCTTTGGACAAATGGTATCCTTTTTCTGGGCCATAAGGTTGTTCGATAGCGTGGTTATCTTCAGTCAAATCAGGATAAAACTGATTGGTTTCTCCACCAATAAATCCATAAAAACGGTCGTATCCCTGTTGCAGTGGCCATTGACTTTTATTGGCTCCAGCCGAAAGATCGGTTTCCGGCACATTGTGGTCTTTTCCTAACCAAAAAGTACTCCAGCCGTTATCATTCAGGATTTGTGCCATTGTTGCCGCTTGAGGTGGCAATTGACAGCTATATCCCGGAAAACCGTTAGCTCCTTCAGTAATAGAACCCATTCCGTTCAAATTGTGGTTACGCCCGGTATTGATACAAGAACGTGTTGGCGAACAAAGCGCAACGGTATGCCATTGGGTATAAGTTAAACCATCTGCCGCCAGTTTATCCATCGTTGGCATATTGATTCTTCCTCCATAAGGTGACCAGGCTGCTAATCCAGTATCATCATACAAAATGAATAAGATGTTAGGAGCTCCTTCGGGTGCTTTTTTTCGAACGAATGGTGTCCAGTCTGCGGTGGATTCCCGTACGTCTTGTTTGACAACACCTTTGAATGCAGGTGTTTTTTCCTGACCATTACCACTAAAAGCCACTAGTGCAATTACCGCCAGAAACAGTGATTTGATTTTGGTTTTCATTATAATTGGTTTAAAATTTGATAGATAAATATCTGGCGAATTACAAACGAAATTGCCAATTGAGGTTAAAAGGCATTGAGAATATAAGGCAACTGTCACAATTCAATTATCTGCCATTTTACTTTTGGGTTAGTAAACATAATAAAAATAAAAGTCTTGGTTATGACTAGTGCTGGCTTCAAAATATTGACTTTTGAATAACTTAAACAAAAAAATGCTTTAGTCTAAGTTTTTCAAGGGTTTAGGATTTTTTTTTAGGAGAATTTATTTTGTTTTGAAATATAATTTAGGACAAAAAACATACATTTGTTCTTAAATTTTTCAAATTCTATGAATTACTCTTTGTCGGAATTGCTGTCTTATTTTGGGGGATTTTTGGGTCTTTTGCTTTTCATTGTAACCTTATCCTCGTGTAAAAAAAGCGCCATCAAATATAGCCTTGCATTGTTTTTAATAGTTTGGTCAGCCGTAATGGTTTTGGGAGCCTTAATTTATTCTGGAAAAGTAATTCATTTTATACATATTTTCAGACTTGATAGTCCAATGCATTTTTTGCTGGGTCCAACGGTATATCTTTTTACACTTTCGCTGCTCAATCCCGAATTTAGATTAAAAAAAAGCTACTTGTTCCATTTGTTGCCGTTTATACTAAATGGCATCTATTTTTTACCCTTTTATTTAAATACTGCCGAATTCAAAATAGATAACTATGAACATTTAATAGCCAAGGGAAGCGTCATAATGCCCATACAATATCTATTAAAAACCATCAGTATGTCAGCTTATTTTACAGCACAGCTTTTCCTGTACAAGAAATATCAAAAAAGTAAATCCAGCACTTACCAAGTATCTTGGTTCATACTTTATTTTACTAGTCAATTTATTCTAACAACGGGAAGCTTGATCGATCATTTTTCGGGATTACATTATTTTGGGGATCCTTATCGATTTGCAATCAACATAATTACCTTTTTCTTGTATAGCATAATGATAGGATTGCTTTTCTTTCCTAGTTTACTATATGGAAATAGGATTATTGAAAAGGAAACAAAAGAAAAATACAGCCACTCCAAACTTTCAAACGAAGTAAAAGAAACCATTTTATGCCAATTGAATGACTATATGAAGGGAAATGACAAACCCTATTTAAACGAAAATCTTCAGTTGGATGACATTGCAAAGATGCTAAAAGCAAGCTCACAACAGGTTTCTCAAGTAATCAATGAAAAGATGGGCTTCAATTTCAACGACTTTGTAAATGCACATCGCATTGATGAAGCCAAAATGATGCTCTTGTCGGATTCCTACTCCAACATCACCATTGATGCCATAGCGCAAAAATCAGGATTTCGATCTAAATCCGCTTTTTACACCGCATTTAAAAAACATACCGGCAACACGCCAAAGGAATATATTGCCAATACTGCCGCGCATTCCAGCTAATATAAAAACATCCTTTTTTTCGTATTATAACCTTCTATTTTCTTTGGCATAATTTTATGATTTTTGGGAGATTTTTGCTCTTGTTGCATAAACCAAAAAAATAGTATCTTTACCCATTAAACCAAATACGAACTTAAATTGCATTTTTTGCAATACTACATATAGCATTATGGCATGTACAAGTTGTTCAACCTCTGATGGTGGCGCACCAAAGGGTTGTAAAAATAATGGGACTTGCGGCACCGACAGCTGCAATAAATTAACGGTTTTTGACTGGCTTTCCAATATGAGTTTACCCAATGGGGAGGCTCCTTTTGACTGTGTCGAAGTCCGTTTTAAAAATGGCCGAAAAGAATTTTACCGCAATACAGAAAATCTAACTTTGAGCATGGGCGATATCGTGGCAACTGTCGCTTCACCTGGTCATGACATTGGAATTGTGACACTTACAGGAGAATTGGTAAAAATTCAAATGAAGAAAAAAGGCGTCAATCCTTACAGTAATGAAGTCCCGAAAGTATATCGAAAAGCTACTCAAAAAGACATCGATATTTGGACTACAGCCCGAAACAAGGAAGAACCTATGAAAGTTCGTGCACGCGAACTGGCGATTGCACAAAAACTCGAAATGAAAATTTCGGATATTGAATTTCAAGGCGATGGTTCAAAAGCTACTTTTTATTATACTGCCAATGACAGAGTCGATTTCAGGCTATTAATCAAAGATTTTGCCAAAGAATTCAGCACCAGAGTCGAGATGAAGCAAGTAGGTTTCCGCCAAGAGGCTGCTCGTTTGGGCGGAATTGGTTCTTGCGGAAGAGAATTATGCTGTTCGACTTGGCTAACGGATTTCAGAAGCGTAAATACTTCGGCGGCCCGTTACCAACAACTATCCCTAAACCCACAAAAACTTGCCGGTCAATGCGGAAAATTGAAGTGCTGTTTAAACTACGAACTGGACACTTACATGGATGCCTTGAAAGACTTTCCTGAGTTTGACACCAAATTAATTACCGAAAAAGGAGATGCCATCTGTCAAAAACAAGACATTTTCAAAGGATTGATGTGGTTTGCCTATACTAATAATTTTGCCAACTGGCATGTCTTAAAAATTGATCAGGTTAAAGAAATCATTGCCGAAAACAAACTGAAAAACAAAGTTTCTTCCCTGGAAGACTACGCGATCGAAGTAATTTCAGAACCAGAACAAAATTTCACTAATGCGATGGGTCAGGAAAGTTTAACACGTTTTGACCAACCAAAGAAAAAGAAAAAACCAAATAAAAAGCCAAGACCTGGAGGTGACAAAGCAACTGCAGCTGTACCTAACAATGCGAGCAAACCCGCTCCTCAAAAAAACAATTCGGCTAACAATACCAATACGGTAGCACAAGAAAATCCGAATAAAGAAAATCCCAACAATAACAATAATAACGGCAATCGTAACCGAAACCGAAATAACAATCGCAAAAAAAACAACAGCAACCGCACAGCTTCTTCTGAGAACAAACCGGAACAGCCTAAAAAACCAATAATCAATAAAAAAAATGAGAATAAAGAATAGTCTTTTGCTGCTTTTTGTGGCAGTACTCCTTTTTTCCTGTGATAAAAAAAGGGTTTTTGACGAATATAAATCTGTGGGAAGCGCTTGGAATAAAGACAGTATAGTTACTTTTGATTTACCAGTTTTGGATTCTACAAAAAAATACGATTTGTATGTGAATTTAAGGGACAACAACAATTACAAATACAATAATATCTTTCTGATCGTGTCGTTAGAAACTCCAAATGGCTATACCAAAGTAGACACATTGGAATACCAAATGGCTGAACCCGACGGGACATTGTTAGGTAATGGTTTCACCGACATCAAAGAAAGTAAACTCTATTACAAAGAAAATGTCCGTTTTAGAGGAAAATACAAAGTACATATCAAACAAGCGGTAAGAGAAAACGGAAAAGTCCCTGGTGTTGATTACTTGGACGGTATTACCGAGGTAGGTTTTAGAATAGAAAAAAAAGATTAAAACACGATTATGGCTACAAAAAAAAGTAACGCTCAAACAAAAAACATCGAAAAAGATGTTAAATACTATGCCAGAAAATTTTGGAAAATTTACTTTTATGGATTGGGAGGAATTGCTTTATTTTTCCTGTTTGCCTCTTGGGGTTTTTTCGGATCCATGCCTTCATTTGAAGATTTGGAAAATCCGGATTCCAATCTAGCCACCGAGATCATCTCTTCTGACGGAGTTGTTCTTGGAAAATATTTCAAACAAAACCGCTCACAATTAAAATATTCTGATCTACCTAAAAACTTTGTTAATGCTCTTGTAGCTACCGAAGATGCCCGCTTTTACGAGCATTCAGGAATTGACGGAAGAGGAACTTTGAGAGCCATCGCCAGTTTGGGAACCAGTGGAGGAGCCAGTACGTTGACTCAGCAATTGGCCAAACAATTATTCCACGGTGAAGGATCTAAATTTTTACCATTTAGAATTATACAAAAAGCCAAAGAATGGATTATCGCCATTCGTTTGGAAAGACAATACACCAAAAACGAAATCATTGCGATGTACTGCAACGTATATGATTTTGGTAACTATTCTGTTGGAGTAAGCTCTGCCGCAAAAACCTATTTCTCCAAAGAACCAAAAGATTTAACCATAGACGAATGTGCTATTTTGGTCGGTATGTTCAAAAACTCCGGACTTTACAATCCTGTAAAAAATCCGGTTGGGGTAAAAAACCGTAGAAATGTGGTGCTTTCGCAAATGGAAAAAGCAAACCTCATCACCGAGGACCAAAAACATCAATTGCAAAGCCTTCCTATTACATTACATTTCAAATTAGAAAGCCACAGAGAAGGAACTGCCACTTATTTTAGAGAATTCCTTCGTGATTACATGAAAAAATGGGTGGAAGAAAACAAAAAACCTGATGGTTCCGACTACGATATTTACAAAGACGGTCTTAAAATCTACACCACAATCGATTCAAGAATGCAGGCTTATGCTGAAGAAGCTGTTGCTGCTCACATGGCCAACATGCAGGAAGAATTTTTTATTCAAAATAAAGAAAACAAAAATGCTCCTTTCATAAACATCACTGAAGCGGAAACTCAACGTATTCTTAACCAGGCCATGAAATCGTCTCATCGATGGGAAGTCTTGAAAGAACAGGACAAAAGCGACGAAGAAATCATAAAAACTTTCCATGAAAAAACCAAAATGACGGTTTTCACTTGGAAAGGCGAACGAGACACCATCATGACACCAATGGATTCCATACGCTATTACAAACACTTTTTACAAGCGGGCGTTATGTCGATGGAACCACAAACAGGTAATATTAAAGTTTGGGTTGGAGGTATCAACTACAAATATTTCCAATACGACCACGTAGGACAAGGAGCAAGACAAGTAGGTTCGACCTTTAAGCCTTTTGTATATGCAACTGCGATAGAGCAATTGAACATGTCGCCTTGCGATTCCATACTTGATGGTCCATTCATGATACGCAAAGGTCGTCACCACGTAACGGAGGATTGGGAACCTAGAAACTCCGACAACAACTACCGCGGAATGGTTACCTTAAAGCAAGCTTTGGCTTATTCGATCAATACCGTTTCGGCAAAATTAATTGACAAAGTTGGTCCAGAAGCAGTAGTTGAATTAACCCATAAACTAGGTGTGAAATCCGAAATCATCAACCAACCTTCCATTGCCTTAGGAGCCGTAGAAATTACCGTAGAGGACATGGTAGCTGCCTTCAGTACATTTGCAAATCAGGGAGTTTATACCAAACCACAGTTCTTAACCAAAATCGAGAACAAAAGCGGGGAAGTTATCTACGAACCAATACCGGAATCTCATGACGTTTTGAACAAAGACATCGCCTTTGCCATAATTAAATTATTGGAAGGAGTAACCGAATCTGGTTCTGGAGCAAGATTGAGAACACAAAACGGAGGAAACGGAGACAAACGCTGGACAGGATATCCATACATGTTCAAAAACCCGATTGCAGGAAAAACAGGAACTTCACAAAACCAATCCGATGGTTGGTTCATGGGAATGGTGCCTAACCTTGTGACAGGCGTTTGGGTAGGATGCGAGGATCGTTCGGCGCATTTCAAAAGCCTTACTTACGGACAAGGAGCCGCAATGGCATTACCTATTTGGGGATATTTTATGAACAAATGTTATGGCGACCCTAGCTTGACTATTTCCAAAGAAGATTTCGAAAGACCTAAAAACCTTTCTATCAAAGTGGATTGTTACGCTCCAAGAGCAGCCGTAGTTAAAGATTCTACTGCAACTCCAGAACAAGATACTGAAGAATTCTCATTATAAGAACAGCAAGCCGACAGTACGTTTTTTAAAAACATTTACGTCGTCAGTTCACTAACGCTCGTGTGGGCGTGCCACCATAAAAGAAAGGGACCTACTCACCAACTCGGTGATTCGGTCCCTTTCTTTTATGCTGTCGGGCTATACACGCTACAAGGTAGCTAGTTTCTATCCCTCACGCGGGCGAAAACAAAAAGCAAAAGGAAACCATAAACTTTGCCCTCTAAACTTCAAAAAATGTACTTATTTTACTAAATTTACTTTATCCATTCGTTTTTCTCAATTGCTGTTTATTTTTTGACACAATAAATAAAAATACTTCATAATAAAACCGAAATGTTCTACTTTTGAAAATAATTACGAAATCGATATAGTTGTAAAAAGAATATTTATGATTAACAAAAAAGTAAATACAGTTCAGGAAGCCCTTCAAGGAATCGAAAACGGAATGACCATCATGTTCGGTGGCTTTGGACTGTGCGGCATCCCCGAAAATTCCATTGCCGAAATGGTTCAAAAAGGAACCAAAAATCTAACCTGTATTTCCAACAATGCCGGAGTAGATGATTTTGGGCTTGGTTTGCTTTTGCAAAAAAAACAAATCAAAAAAATGATTTCTTCCTACGTGGGTGAAAATGCCGAATTCGAACGTCAAATGCTTTCCGGTGAATTGGAAGTTGACCTCATCCCACAGGGAACTTTAGCCGAAAGATGCCGGGCTGCTCAGGCCGGAATCCCAGCCTTCTTCACACCTGCAGGCTACGGAACTGAAATAGCAGAAGGTAAAGAAGTTCGCGAATTCAATGGTAAAATGCACATTATGGAGCACGCTTTCAAAGCTGATTTTGCTATCGTAAAAGCATGGAAAGGGGACGAAGCGGGAAATCTTATTTTTAAAGGAACTGCCAGAAACTTTAATGCTTGTATGGCTGGAGCCGGAAAAATCACCATTGCCGAGGTTGAAGAACTAGTTCCAGTTGGGACTTTAGACCCTAATCAGATTCATATTCCTGGAATTATGGTGCAGCGCATCTTCCAGGGAGAAAAATTTGAAAAGCGAATTGAACAACGAACTGTGAGACAACGTCAATAATTAGAGAATGATTTTGAATCGTTCAATTATCAAATCACTTTAATTATCGAATTATCACATTAACTCATTAAAAAGGTATGTTAACAAAAGAAGATATAGCTAAGCGAATTGCGAAAGAAGTAAAAGACCGGTATTTTGTAAACTTAGGAATCGGAATTCCCACTCTGGTTGCCAATTATGTTCGAGAGGATATAACAGTTGAATTTCAAAGTGAAAATGGTGTTCTGGGGATGGGACCTTTTCCTTTTGCAGGAGAAGAAGACGCTGATATTATTAATGCGGGAAAACAAACCATAACAACATTGCCGGGAGCCAGTTTCTTTGATTCGGCTTTCAGTTTCGGGATGATTCGTAGTAAAAAAGTTGATTTAACAATTCTTGGCGCTATGGAAGTTTCGGAAAATGGAGATATTGCCAACTGGAAAATCCCTGGAAAAATGGTAAAGGGAATGGGCGGTGCGATGGATCTTGTTGCATCGGCCGAAAATATTATCGTGGCGATGATGCATGTCAACAAAGCGGGCGAATCCAAAATATTAAAAAAATGCACCTTGCCGCTAACAGGCGTAGGATGCGTCAAAAAAGTAGTAACCGAATTGGCCGTTTTAGAAATTACCCCAAAAGGATTTAAACTATTGGAACGAGCACCAGGAGTTTCTGTAGAACACATCATAGCTTCCACGGAAGCCAACCTAATCATCGAAGGCGAAATTCCTGAAATGATAATTGACTAATTATTCAATCTGATTTATCTCCAAAACAAACCGTAGGAATTTCACTTTCTGCTTAAAAATACTCTGCTCCTATCTATTTAAAAATTAATACAATTAAACAATTCATTAACATATAATTTGTAATCTTTTTAAATTTTTATTTATATTTGTTAGAAACAAACAAACATAGAAATTATGAAAAAATTTACTTTACTACTTATCAGTTTTTTATTTTCGGCAGGTATGATGGCCCAAGATAGAGGATCAGTTATTCTTGATCTACACGGAAGTTACACTTTTTCTAACAACGTAAACTTTGATTACGGACATATCAAAATTGGAGATGGTTTTACATACGGTGGAGGATTTGAATTTTTCCCGCAAAAAAACTCTTCTGTAGAGCTTAAATATTTAAGACTTGACACTAACATGAAAATTGATGTACCAGGTACCAACGACGATAGAAGTGGTAATGGAGCATTCAACTATATCTTAATTGGAGGTAACCATTATTTTGATAGTGGAAATAATGCAGTTCCTTATTTAGGTGGTGGTCTTGGTATGGCGATTACTGAAGGTCCATATGGTGGAAGTGACACTAACTTTGCCTGGGAAATCAAAGGAGGGGTTAAAATCAAAACTAAATCTAGCGTTTCTGTAAGCCTTCAAGCTAATCTTATATCAACAGTTGCACCTGCCGGTACTGATACTTACTGGGGTTATTGGGGGCCAATTGCTGTACAGGATTACGCTTATTCTTATCAATTTGGCCTAGGAGCCATCATTGGATTTGATTTAAAATAAAAAACAAACAACAAACATAGAAAAGCAACTCAATCGAGTTGCTTTTTTTATTTCCAATAGTGAACAAACTACCTCATTAATCATCATTTTCACCGCAATAATTTGAATGGAAACCTTAAGTATTATACTTTTGAGGAATTGATTTGGATATGAAAAAAAATATTTCCTTTTATGTAATGCACATTTGCTTGTGCTTCACATTTCTATTTTTACCGTATGCATTTTCTTCAAGTGGGAGTATTTTCAATTTACCAAATTTGACCAATAACCCACATGATAGGATATACTTTTTTATCTATTTTTTGCTGCTGTTATTCTTCTATTTCAATTATTATATTTTAATCCCAAAGATTTATTTCAAAGAAAAACAGATTCGGTATGTCGCGATTCTAATTTTGTTTTTACTATTCTTTCTTTGGATTTCAAGGGTTTTTGACACACCTGAAACCAACTTCCTTGATTTCAGATCGCCAAAATCTTTTCCTTCACACAAAATGCATCCGCTAAAACTGGGAGAATTTAATCATCCAAATGACCCACTCTCTCATCAAAAACCACATCATGGATTAAATGGACTAAATCATTTTGGTGGTCCGCCCACACAATACAACCATACTATTTTGGTTTATCTCATTGGTGTTATTTCAAGTTTGTTCATTGCCATAAAAACCCGCTTGCAAAAGGTGGAAGAAGATAAAATGAAATCGGAATTGTCATTTTTAAAAGCGCAGATCAATCCGCATTTTTTATTCAATACCCTAAACAGCATTTATTCACTAGCTATAAAAAAAGATGACAAAACCGCCGATGCCGTGGTACAGTTATCTGAACTGATGCGGTATATCATTACAGATGCCAACGATGACCTTATCGCTCTGGAAAAAGAAATCAATTACATCAACAATTATGTGCTGTTGCAAAAAACCAGATTGGGAAACACTGTAACCGTTAACTATTCTGTTGATGGAAGTCCAATTGGAAAAGCCATTACGCCCCTTATTCTAATTTCATTTATTGAAAATGCCTTTAAACACGGAGTCAATCCAAATGAGAATTCAGAAATTTGTATTAAAATCGATATTGTTGGGGATTATTTGACTTTATTCGTCTCCAACAACAAAGTGCAATCCATTAAGTCCGACAACGGAATCGGTTTGCAAAACACTATAGAAAGACTTGCCCTTTTGTACCCCAATAATCACGTATTGTCTATTGATGACAACCAAAAAATGTATCTGGTAAATTTAACCATAAAAGTAGGATGATAAAAGCCATAGCACTTGATGATGAACCGCCTGCTCTCGATATTTTAGAAAGCTTTTGCGCTAAAATCGATACCGTCGATTTGCAAAAGACTTTTACAAAATCGGAGGATGCATTCAAATATTTGAAAAAATACCCGGTTGATTTGCTGTTTTTAGACATCAATATGCCTGCTATTTCCGGACTTGATTTCTACAAAAAATTGCCAAACAAAATCATGGTTATATTCACTACTGCCTATTCTGAATATGCAGTTGAAGGATTTACCTTGAGCGCCACCGATTATCTTTTGAAGCCTTTTTCTTTTTTCCGTTTTGAACAAGCCATAGAAAAAGCATATACCCAGTGGAAACTGCAAAACCAAAACCCCGAACAGCAATATCTTTTTATTCGCGCCGATTATAGTTTGATAAAAATCCTACTTTCGGATATTTTATTCATCGAAGGACTGGATGATTATCTAAAAATCCACATCCAAAACCAAAAAACAATTGTCGCCAGAATGACGATGAAAGCGCTATTGCAAAAACTGCCCGAAACCGAATTTATAAGGGTACATCGTTCTTTTATTGTTGCCATTTCCAAAATAGACAAAGTCAGAAACAAAATAATTTACATAAATGAGGAGGAGATTCCGGTAAGCGCGAGCTACGAAACTACTTTTTTTGCTTTGCTTAACAAACAATAACACAACACTTTTAGTTAAAAAAAGACATTTTTACCCTATTTACCTCTTAAATTCTTAGTATTACCTCATAAATTTTAATGCATTTATGAGTTTAAATACTTTTACAATCGTAACCTAAAAATTGTATTTAGTATGGACAGAAAAGAATTTTTAAGAGGATTAGGTTTAGTCGGATTAGGAACGTTGACTATTCCTGTGATTAAGGCTTGCAATAGTAGCGATGATAGTCCTTCTTCATCATCTAATTCAACCCAAGCCACCGATACCGGAGTATCATCTTCAAACAGCAGTTGCTCAGTTACCGCAACCGAAACAGCCGGTCCATTTCCAACAAAAACTCCGGGATCACTAGTTACATCAAACATTGTCAGTGATAGAACTGGAGTGGCTTTTAGTATAAATATTTACATAAAAAACACAAAAGCCAATTGTGCTACCCTTGAAGGAGCAATAGTCGATATCTGGCACTGCGACAAGGATGGATATTATTCAGAATATGGCGGAACATCGATGCAAAGTGCCGATTTTACATCAGTCCATTTCCTAAGAGGAAGACAAACTACAGATGCTAGTGGATTGGTAAAATTCAAATCAATTTTCCCGGGCTGGTACAGCGGTAGAGCGACACACATACACGTTCACATATACAACGCTTTGGGTACATCATTACTGGTAACCCAAATCGCTTTTCCTGAAGGATCAGGAAGCGCCGTGGCTTTGGTAAACGCTTCGAGTGCAAATGGTTACACCAAAGGACTTTCTGGATATACTTATAACTCCGCTGACAATGTGTTTTCTGATGGTGTTTCCAATGAAATGTCGACCGTAACAGGAAGTGTCTCAGATGGATTTGTTTTGACGCATACAATAAACGTAGCCAGTTAAGAATTTTGTTCAATTTTAATGTCTAAAAAATGATCAAACAAACACCTGCTCAAATTTTCAAATCCGATTTAAGGGGTGTTTTTAAATCGGATGCTTTTCAAAAGTTATCGACTTTCAATTTTGAAACCTATCAAGATTCGTCCCGAAAGCCGTTTGGTACTTTAAAAATTTTGAATGAAGTTACATTGGCCCCTTTGCAAAAAACGTCTGTATCCATTAATGTCAATGCAGAAATCATTCTTCTGCCTCTTTTTGGCGGAATAGATTATAAAGACAATTTGGGCAATTCCGATTTCATTAGAATCGAACAGATAAAACACCTATCAGTCGAAAAAGGAATGTCGCTTGAAATTTCCAACACTTATGATTCGGAAAATGTAAGTTATCTGGAAATTTGGTTTTCTGCCAAAACGCACAATTTTAAAGGGACTTCCAATCGATTTGATTTTGATTTTTCTGAAAGAAACAAAATAAGGCCAATTTTCGAGCTTTCTAATGCGATTGGCTCTATTGGTGTCTATGATGGAAGAAAAGAAGGTTTTTACGCCCTTAAAAGCGTTTTAAACGGTGTTTTTGTTTTTGTCATCAGTGGAGCATTTGAAGTAGAAAACATTCTTATGCAGGAAAAAGACGGTTTGAGCTTAAAAAGCACCGAAAATATTGAATGGGAAGCCCTTTCGGAAAACGCCATTTTATTATTATTTGAAGTTCCAATAGAAAATTTGTAACCCCATGCATAACGCCAAAATTAGACTAGCCTATAGAATTGTTATTGACAGCAATTCAACCTTTCTTTGGGATAAATATGTTTGGGAAGATACATTCAAAGAGTATTTAATGCAAAATCAGCAATTCAACTCAAAGGAAAATCCAAAAAACACTTTCCGGGAACTATTGAACGAAAACGCGAAAGTGGTTCAATTGCATTATTTGGTTGGTATTGCCGCAAATGGCTATGTAGAACAACTTAAGGGAAACTTCTATAGGGTTACTGATGTGCTGGGAAATAATTATTTTCCGTTTGTAAACTATCAGTTGGACATTATCAATACTGACATTACAGACCAATCAAAACACAAAATAGGGATTACTTTCTTCTCTCCCATTTTAACATTAATCGATATTATCGAGGGCAATTATTTGGTTTCAAAAAACAATGACGAAAATAACGGATTCGAAACTTTGATGTTCCCCATTCAGCCTCGTTTATCGATATGTAATTACCATAAAACCACTTAGCCAAAATATATTTAAAAAAAGGACTGTCCAAAAGGACAGTCTCTCTCTAAAATTAAGATTAAAAAAGAATTAACAAGCGAATTAATAAGTATAAGCGATTGCCTTTAGGTTATCCTTTTTGTTTGAAGTAATCACAATAAATTGATAGCCTTTTTTGGCGGCGTTTTGTTTTAAACTGATTTCTCCCATTTCGGATAATGTCCATCTTGTTTCTCCTTTGGCAACGCCAACATAACTTTTTAAATCTTCTGATTTTTTCAAGCCAATTGCCTCCGATTCCTTCAAGACAATTACTTTTTTGTAATCGGGTTTTTCAGTAAAATTTATCTTTTCGGATACGACTTTCGAATGATTTTTGGATTTTTCATTCAATTGTGCCACAGCATAACGGCTTATTTTGTGCTGTTCAGAGCTATTTGGCAACGAATAATGAATCAAATTATTTTCGATTTTTATAAAATTGGCTTCTAATTTCTCGCCATTGTGTTTAACAATTTCGTGTGTTTGCGCAAAAAGTTGTGCTGCAAACAATACAGCTATTGCAGTTATAATATTTTTCATTTTTGGATGTATTTATTGAGCCACAATACAATTGCAGCAGATTTTGATAATTACTTTAGAATAGCTTAGAAACTAAGCTCGTTTGAAATAATTATGCAATCTCAGGAGGGGGAGTATGGCTTTCAAAACAAAATTCCTTAACATTAAAGGAATAAAATGAATTATTTTTTTGAGCCGTTGATGAAGAAAATTGAACCAAATTTAAAAGATCAATTTGGTTGACAAACAATGTTTTTAATTTGATTTCCAATTGATTTTCCGAATCGCTTTTCTCAGTAGTTTCGTAATAACTGTATTTTTCCTTTTCCAAAAAAACAGAAAGCTTGTCACTAATCCAAATTATGGAAAAAGTGGCCATCAGAAATATAAAAAATAGTTTAAAAACGCTGTTTTTCATATTTCAAAACTAACGATAAACACCTGTATTTACAAGGATTATAAGAATAATTTAAGATTTTTGCTTTTTAGTATTTGATAAATTAGAAGTTACTAATTTTTATATAGGGTTAGTTAATTTTCTTATTCGATTCAAACTTACACCCCCCTCTTTTAAGGGGAGGCACGACACTTTTCTTCAAAAAAAAAGCTGCCCTTTTTGGACAGCTCCTTTCCTATGTTTCATTATTTCTACAAATTCGCAAAGAAATCATTCCCTTTATCATCAGTAATAATAAACGCAGGGAAATCTTTAATGGTGATTTTACGAACGGCTTCCATTCCTAATTCTTCGAAGTCAACAACCTCAACTGAAAGAATATTCTCTTTCGCCAAAATAGCCGCAGGACCTCCGATAGAACCTAAATAGAATCCGCCATACGTTTTACAGGCATTCATCACGTCTTTGGTTCTGTTTCCTTTCGCAAGCATTACCATACTTCCGCCGTTCTTTTGGAATTCCTCCACATAAACGTCCATTCTACCGGCAGTTGTTGGCCCAAAACTTCCTGATGGCATTCCTTCCGGTGTTTTTGCAGGACCTGCGTAATAGATTGGGTGGTTTTTAAAGTAATCCGGCATTGGTTTACCGGCATCCAATAATTCTTTGATTTTGGCGTGGGCAATATCACGGGCTACAATCAAAGTTCCGTTTAATTTCAAACGTGTTTTGATTGGGTATTGCGATAATTTTTTAAGGATATCCGTCATTGGCTGATTCAAATCTATCTCAACCGCTTCTTCCAAATGTGGTGCTGTTTCAGGCAGCAAGCGTTTTGGGTTTACTTCCAATTGTTCTACAAAAATTCCGTCTTTGGTAATTTTCCCTTTGATATTTCGGTCGGCAGAACAAGAAACTCCCAATCCAACAGGACAAGAAGCCGCGTGACGTGGCAAACGGATTACTCGAACGTCGTGGGTGAAATATTTACCTCCAAATTGCGCTCCAATGGCACTCTGTTGGCAAATTAACTGTACTCTTTTTTCCCATTCCAAATCACGGAAAGCCTGACCTGCCATGTTTCCTGAAGTCGGAAGATTGTCAAAATAACCCGCCGATGCTTTTTTTACGGCAGCCAAATTCGCTTCCGCAGAAGTTCCTCCAATCACTAAAGCCAAGTGATACGGCGGACAAGCCGAAGTTCCCAAATCCATTATTTTGGCACGGATGAAAGCATCCAATGATTTTTCGTTTAATAATGATTTTGTTTGTTGGTATAAATAGGTTTTATTCGCAGATCCTCCTCCTTTTGCCAAGAACAAAAACTCGTAAGAAGCTCCTTTTTTTGAATAAATATCAATTTGCGCCGGAAGATTCGAACCTGAATTTTTTTCTTCAAACATGCTAATCGGCACAATTTGGGAATAGCGAAGGTTTCTTTCTTGATACGTGTTAAAAATCCCTTTTGAAAGCCATTCTGCGTCATCGACACCTGTATATACATTTTCTCCTTTTTTGGCCATTACAATCGCTGTTCCGGTGTCCTGACATGATGGCAACTCCCCGTCGATGGCAACAACTGCATTTTGCAATAAATTATAAGCCACAAATCGGTCATTGTCGGTTGCTTCCGGATCATCAAGAATTGCTCTTAATTTTTCCAAATGCGAAGTGCGCAGCATAAAAGAAACGTCTTTCAAAGCTTCTTGTGCCAATAATTCCAAGCCTTTTGGATCAATGGTCAGAATTTCTCTGTCGCCTAGTTTTTCAGTTTTTACAAAATCGGAAGTGATTTTACGGTATTGGGTATCGTCTTTTAAAATTGGATAAGGATCCTGGTATATAAATTCCATAATTTGAGTTTTTTTAAACAACGTCAAATATAAGAATTGTAGAAGGAATTTATTGCGATTTATATCAACTAATGGTTTAGAATTGTTATAAATTAAAGGGGTTTTGGATTGTCTAAAAATGACGGTTTTCCAAAAATCGACCAAACATTTAACGAATTAAAACCCGTTGCCACAATATCAATCGTTCCTAACCAACGGATTAAAATCCATTGCTACAATATCTATCGTTCCTAACCAACGGATTAAAATCCGTTGCTACAATATCTATCGTTCCTAACCAACGGATTAAAATCCGTTGCTACAATATCTATCGTTCCTAACCAACGGATTAAAATCCGTTGCTACAATATCTATCGTTCCTACGGAACTTTTACAGACTTACAAGAGCCATCGGCTCGGAGCATTTTGTAACAACGGATTTTAATCCGTTGAAAGCTATCAAACCCAAACAAATGAGAGCTGTAGGCTCGGATCATATCAAGTTTTCAAAAACATATCTTTCATCAAACGGTACTTGAAACTTATCTAAAAATTTCAAATATTCTTCTTTGAAATCTTGTTTCTTGTGATGCTCTTCTTGATTGGCAATATATTTATACACTGCATTAATTTGAGAATGACCATACGAAAACGCTCCGTAACCTTCCTGCCATTCAAACCTTGACTTTGTTAAGTTATTGTCATTGACATATTTTGATGATTTTGCCTTCACTGTTTTCATTAATTCCGAAATTGAAACTGTAGGTTTTAGACCTAAAAAACAATGAATATGATCTACAACACCATTTACGATAATCGTTTTACAACCCGTTTCATTTATCAAATTACCAATTACACCAAATAATAGAGATTTCCACTCATTAGCAATAACTGCTTCACGGTATTTTACTGCAAAAACAACCTGAATATAAACTTGATGATAGGTATTTGCCATAATTGTCTTTTATAATTTGTTCAACGGATTAAAATCCGTTGCTACAATATCAATCGTTCCTAAACAACGGATTAAAATCCGTTGCTACAATACTAATCGCTCCTACGGAACTTTTACATTTTTGCTTCTATTAAAAAAACCAGCTCGCCACGAAAATAGCCGTAATCACACAGATTAAATCTACCAAAAGCATCGTTCCCAAAGCGTAACGGGTGTTTTTGATGTTAACCGAACCAAAGTAAACCGCAATCACATAAAAAGTACTTTCGGCACTACACTGAAAAATACTGCTTAATCTTCCGGTTAGGGAATCGGCACCAAAAGTATTCATCGAATCAATCAAAAACCCTCTTGATCCCGCAGAACTAAAAGGTCTAAGCAATGCAACAGGCAGAGCGTCGGTGATTTCTTTGCTTACGCCCATGTTCGAGAAAGCAAAAGAAATCCAGTTACTGATAATTTCAAACAAACCACTATTTCTAAACAACGAAATGGCTACCAACATCCCCAAAACATAAGGAAAAATCGTTACCCCCGTTTTTACTCCGTTATTCGCTCCCGATACAAAAGCTTCAAACACGGTTGTTTTTGCTTCGATAAATTTCTTTTCCTTAACAAATGACAAAATCAAAGTGGCAACAATAATCACAATCAAAATCAATGCGGAAAGATTCGAAGTAAAATAATTTTTACCAATTAAATCCAAATGGTTCACGTACATCAGCAAACCAACAATAGCGGCAATCAAGGCCATCAATGAAACCACCAAGGAGGCACTTTTGAAATTGATTTTCTGTCTGATTCCAACGATTAGAAAAGCGGCAATTGTTCCAATAAACGAAGTGATAATACATGGCAGCATAACATCGGCTGGATTAGTAGCATTTGCGGCAGCGCGATAACCAATAATCGAAGTGGCAATTAATGTCAGCCCCGATGCGTGCAGACACATGAACATAATTTGGGCATCACTCGCCTTGTCTTTTTCAGGATTTAATTCCTGTAAGCTTTCCATAGCTTTTAATCCAAAAGGCGTTGCAGCCGAATCCAACCCAAGGAAATTAGCCGCAAAATTTAAGGTCATGTAGGAAATCGAAGGATGGTTTTTGGGAACACTCGGAAACACTTTAACAAATACTGGACTCAATACTTTAGCAAGTTTTTCGGAGGCTCCGGATATAATTAAAAGCTCCATCAAGCCGCAGAAAAAGGCCAAATAAGCCATCAGAGGCAGAATCAAATCGACCAAAGTGTTTTTACACGTAGGTAATAATCCATCCGATTTTTGAACACCGCTGAAGATTTTTATGGTTTTGTTTTTATAAACATAAGTCGTGTCGGAATTTAAGGTATCACGATTAATAATCATCGTCTGATCCGGAGCTTTCTTGATACTGTCTTTAATGAAAACAGGTACTTGCTCGATATATTTTTCGGAAATTAAAATAGGGTCATCTTTTTTTCCATTTAAAACGAAATCCAAACTGTAACTGTTTCCAGTAAACAAACTGACAGCGACGAATACAATTGACGAAATGAAAATAACCAACCAAAATCTACTTAATACCATAATTTATAATTTTTGTAAAAATATTTAAAAAAATTCAACCGCAAATTCGCAAATTAAAATAATGAAAATTTACTAAGCTAACTAAAAATCTAATTTGCGAATTTGCGGTAAATTAAAATTATTACACATGAATAATCTCTTCTTCAATCAGTAAATCTTCCCGGCGGAGGCGAAGGAAAATCTGAGCCACGGCAATGGTGTCTTTTTCGCAATAAGTCACAATTCTGTCAATGTCTTTTTCAACATAAAAAACATGCCCTACCTGACTTCCGTCAATATCGCCTTTTGGCGATGGGATGCCGAGAACTTTACACATTAACTTAAGCGAGGTAAAATGTTTATAATCACCAAATTTCCACAGCTCTAAAGTGTCCAGATGCGGAATTTCCCAAGGTTTCTTTCCAAATAAATTGAGTTTGTCGGGAATCGGAATTTGGTTGATAATCATTCGGCGGGCTATAAATGGAATATCGAATTCTTTGGCATTATGCCCACATAAAAGGTGTTGCGGCTGACCGAAATGATTATTCAGTAGATTATTAAAGTCTTTCAGTATTTTGCTTTCGTCACCAAAAAAAGAGGTAACCCTAAAATTTCGAATGTCGCCTTTGATAACAAAAAAGCCCACCGAAATGCAGACGATTTTCCCAAATTCGGCCCAAATTCCTGCGCGGTCATAGAATTCCTCACCCGAAAATTCGTCTCTGCGTTGGTATTGCGTTTTAAGTTCCCAGAGGCTTTTCATTTCATCGTCGAGGGAATTGTAATCGGCTGTTTCCGGAACAGTTTCAATATCTAGGAAAAGGATATTGTTAAGGTTTATTTTTTCAATCATTTTTAGACTTTCATTAGACAACTTTGATTTATCGACGACTTAGATTTGCAGAATTAAAAATCTAAGGTAGTCTAATTATCTTACAATCAAAAAGGTCTAAACTAAAATAAACTTTGCTGAGTCGTTGGATTTTCGTGTTCTAACAGCCATTTTTTTCGCCACAATCCTCCGGCATAGCCTGTGAGAGAGCCATCAGTCCCAATAACTCGGTGGCAAGGCACAACTATCCAAAGCGGATTTTTTCCATTGGCGGAAGCCACGGCACGAATCGCTTTGACATCTCCCAAGATTTTGGACTGTTCCAAATAGGTTCTGGTTTTTCCAAAGGGTATCTCCAATAAAGATTTCCAGACTTTTTGTTGGAATTCGGTTCCTTTTGGATTGAATTTGAAGTCAAAATGGGTTCGTTTTCCTTCGAAATAATCGTTAAGCTGTAAAACGGCTTCCCGCAAAACAATTGGAATTTCAGTTGAAACAGTTCCTTCATCCGAAACGGAAATTACGGATATACCATTTTCATCGCCTGTAATTGTGGCAATTCCTAAAGGTGTTTTGATATAAACTGTTTCCATCACTTAGAGTTTTAAACCGTGAAGTTCACAAAGGAATCGCAAGGTACGCAAAGCTTTGCGATCTTGGCATAATTCTTTGCGAACTTCGCGGTTAAATATTGTACTATTTCAAATTGGAAGAAATGTAAGCTTCCAATGCTTCTAATTCTTCGTCTGACATTTCTTCAGTGATTGCAAAGTTGGTTTTCATCACTTCGAACTGACTTGGATCTACCAGAGGTTTACTGTCACCTTTTAAAAACGTAACAATGTCACCATTTTTCTCTTTGTAGATTTTGGCGATTTCCTGAATGCTTGGCCCAACAACCTTTTGATCAACTTGGTGGCAAGCAACACAATTTCCTTTGCCTTCAAAAATCTCTTTTCCTAATGCTTCTGGAGCTTGGGCTTTTGTGGCGGTTTCTTCAGACTTGCCAAATGGTTCCTGACTTTCTTTTTTACAAGACAAAAAAGCTAAAACTGCAAATAAGAATACTATTTTCTTCATTTTTTATTTGTTTAAAAGAATGGCGGCTTCTTTGGCGAAATAAGTCGAAATCAGGCTCGCTCCTGCTCTTTTGATACACATTAACTGCTCCATCATGATTTTGTCGTTATCTAGCCATCCTCTTTCGGCGGCGGCTTTAATCATCGCGTATTCTCCCGAAACGTGAAAAACCGTTACCGGAACATTCACGGCATTTTTAACCTCGCGGACGATGTCCAAATACGCAATTCCCGGTTTTACCATCACCATGTCGGCACCTTCCTCAACATCCCAAACCGCTTCTTTGATAGCTTCAATGCGGTTCGCATAATCCATTTGGTATGTTTTTTTGTCTTTTGGAACCACAACATCGGCTTCTCTTGGCGCACTGTCCAACGCATCACGGAAAGGTCCGTAAAATGCCGAAGCATACTTCGCCGAATAACTCATAATCCCCACATTGTGGAAACCTGCGGCGTCCAATCCTTCGCGCAAGCGTAACACGCGTCCGTCCATCATATCCGATGGCGCTACAAAATCGGCTCCGGCTTGAGCATGTGAAACTGCCATTTTAACCAAAGCATCATTGGTAGAATCATTTTCTACATCGCCATTGGCAATAATTCCATCGTGTCCGTAAATAGAATAAGGATCCAAAGCTACATCCGGCATTACAATCATCTCTGGACAGGCTTCTTTAATAGCTCGAATCGCCTGTTGCATCAGTCCGTTTGGGTTCCAAGCTTCGACACCTGCGTTGTCTTTCAAGTTTTCGCTTACTTTCACATAAATATTCACTGCGCGAATTCCCAAAGCGTAAATTTCTTTGACTTCCTCAACCGTTAAATCTATTGAACGACGAAAAATTCCCGGCATTGATGGTATTTCAACCTTTACATTTTCGCCTTCGGCGATAAACATCGGGAACATAAAATCGGATGGGCTTAATGTGGTTTCGCGAACTAAACTTCTAATTGATTCGCTGGTTCTTAATCTTCTACCTCGGTGTAATGGAAACATATGATTTATGATTTTAGATTAAAGATTGCTGATTTATGATTTGATCGTGATTACAAACTTCTGCAATCAAAAATCGTTAATCATCAATCTACAATCCATTCTTTAGGGTTTTCTAATACTTTCAATAATTTTTCTTCTTCGCTTCCCGCTTCCGGATGATGATCATACACCCACTGCACGTGTGGCGGTAAACTCATCAGGATGCTTTCTATTCTTCCGTTGGTTTTTAGACCAAATAAAGTGCCTTTATCGTGAACCAAATTGAATTCTACATAACGTCCTCGACGGATTTCCTGCCAAGTTCTATTCGCTTCGGTATAAGGAAGATTTTTTCTTTTTTCAACTATTGGAACATAGGCTTCAAGGAAACTATTTCCTACTTCGGTAACAAAATTGTACCAATCCTCCATTGACATTTGCTCATTTGCTTTGCAATAATCAAAGAACAAACCACCAATTCCGCGGGCTTCATTTCGGTGTGCGTTCCAAAAATAGTTGTCACACTGCTTTTTATATTTTGGGTAAAAGTCTGGATTGTGTTTGTCACAAGCTGTTTTACAGGTTTGATGAAAATGAACGGCATCTTCCTCAAACAAATAATAAGGCGTTAAATCCTGACCACCACCGAACCATTGCTGAATCACTTTTCGTGAACCTGTCCCGAGCGAAGTCGAGGGATCGTACATTTCGAAGTAACGCCAATTAGCATGAACCGTTGGCACCATTGGACTTTTTGGATGCAAAACCAAACTCAGTCCACAAGCAAAAAAATCGGCTTCGCCTACATTGAACATTTTTTGCATCGTTTCGGGCAATTTTCCGTGAACAGCTGAAATATTAACACCTCCTTTTTCGAAAACTTTTCCGTTTTCAATCACGCGAGTTCTTCCACCGCCACCTTCAGGGCGTTCCCACAAATCCTCACGGAATTTAGCCTGACCATCAACTGCCTCTAATCCTGCTACAATTTGGTCTTGAAGGTTTTGTATGTATGCGTAAAATTTATCTTTCATTATTAATTTGCTTTAAAAGCAGATAACTTATTTAAAATTCCGAACGAAAAAACTTTGCTTTCCTTTTGGATATAATTGTAAATAGCAAGGGCTTTTTCTTTAAAATCAAACTGACTTTCCTTCGAAAATGCCACTAAAAAATCAGCGAACATCTCCAATTGATTCCAATCCAAATGAAGTCTTTGCAAATGAACAATCAATTCGGCTGAATTGAATTGCTGGAGACTTTCGACATTCATCGCCAAATCCTTTAATTCATTTTCCAAATCCTGGAGGTCTTCTAAATTCCAAAATTTAGGCACATAAACCAATGACATCAGCTTTTTGAGTACGTTGTCAATGCGAATACTTTCCTGGTCTCTTAAGCCTTTGTTTAGCATTTTTTATCAATTGTTGGTTAAAAGTTGTATGCTGATAGTCGTTGATGATTTTCCCAACAACTATCGACTAACAACCGTCAACTATTTTTTTTCATATTCCTTAACCGCATCCACAAACGCTTTGGCGTGATCAACAGGAATATTTGGTAAAATTCCGTGGCCTAAATTGGCAATATATTTGTCTTTTCCAAATTCGTCAATCATTTCGTGAACCATTTTCTTGATTGTCGGAATTGGAGAAAGCAATCTTGAAGGATCAAAATTTCCTTGCAAAGTCACGTTTCCGCCGGACAAATAACGGGCATTTCTTGGCGTACAAGTCCAATCTACTCCCAAAGCCGAGGCTTTACTTTTTCCCATTTCGTTAAGAGCAAACCAACATCCTTTTCCGAACACAATTACAGGAGTGATTTCGGCCAAAGCATCAACAATTTGGTTGATGTATTTCCATGAAAATTCCTGATAATCTGTTGGAGAAAGCATTCCACCCCAAGAATCAAAAATCTGAACCGCATTTACACCTGCTTTTACTTTTTCTTTCAAGTATAAAATAGTCGTGTCAGTAATTTTTTGTAGTAAAGTGTGCGCGGCTACCGGGTTTGAAAAACAAAATCCTTTGGCGGTATCAAAGCTTTTAGAACCTTTTCCTTCCACAGCGTAGCAGAAAATCGTCCAAGGCGAACCGGCAAAACCAATCAATGGCACCTCATCGTTCAGCATTTCTTTGGTCAATTTCACTGCATCCATCACATAACCCAACGTCTCTTCGATATTTGGAACAATAACCTGATTCACCTGCTCCATCGTACGGATTGGATTTGGGATAATCGGTCCCAAATTATCTTTCAATTCTACGTGAATTCCCATTGCTCTTGGCACAACCAAAATATCCGAAAACAAAATTGCGGCATCCGGACCAACAATTCTAATAGGTTGAACCGTGATTTCGGCAGCCAATTCCGGAGTTTCACAACGGGTGAAAAAATCATATTTATCACGCAAAGCCCTGAATTCCGGTAAATATCTTCCTGCCTGACGCATCATCCAAACCGGCGGGCGTTGTACTGTTTCTCCTTTTAATGCTTTTAAAAATAGGTCGTTCTTTAACATGAGTTTCTATATTTAAACCCGACAGGTTTTCAGAACCTGTCGGGTTTGTTATTGTTATTTATATTCTTCAATTACGGCTTCAATAACATCTTCAATCGTAGGCTCTTCGGCAATGATGATGTTTTTAGTTTTATTTTCTAATGCTGATGCGGTGGTTTCGCCAATGCAAAAGCAAATTTCGTTTTGGATTCTGTTATTGGTCAAATAACTTTCAACAGCTGAAGGGCTAAAAAACAGAATCCCATCAAACTTTTCCAGATTGGATATTTTAAAAGGCGCTAATTTGGTTTGATAAACCTCAATTTCATTAAAAGTGATACCTGCACTCTTTAATGCTTTTGGTAAAGTTTCTTTGCGTAGATTTCCACTGAAAAAAGTATAGCTTTCCTTATTGTAGATCAAAGTAATTATTTCTGCCAATTCCGATGCATAATCCATATAGGCCTCTACTTTAAAACCGTGATGCTCCAATAATTCTTTGGTTTTTAACCCTACACAAAAAACGCTTTTAGATTTAAGCATTTCCCAGCCATTTTGTTCTGTCAAACTTAAAACAGCATTTTGACTGCTGAAAATCAAATTAGTATTGATCTTGTCTAACTCGAAAATAGTATTTTTAATTTCGATGAAATCTTGTTCTAAAAGATCAAAATTGGCATCAAGAAATACTTGTCGTTGCTCAGCTGATAATGTTTTAGTTGACAGAATACTTGTTTGAGTCATTACTTTTTCAAATTATTTTTAATTTCCACCATCAATTCACTTCCTCCATTGTCTAGAATTTCTTTTGCTAAATTGTATCCTAGTTTTTTCCATTCTTCAATAGGAACAACTTTGTGTACCTCGATTTTTTGTTTTCCGTCAATCGAAAATAAAACACCTTTAAAATCGAGAGTGTCTTCCATTTCGTTGTATTTCGCCAAAGCCCCGATCGGTGCGGTACAACCGCCTTCGAGGGTTTTCAGGAATTGTCTTTCGATATGGGTACATACTTCGGTTTCTATATCGTTCAACTGCGCAACTGCATCACGGCAAAAATCGTCCTCGGCCATTGCCACAACAACCATCGCTCCTTGTGCAGGCGCTGGAATCATCCAATCGAGATTGATGTAATTTTCGGGTTTTAGATTGATACGTTCCAATCCGGCAGCGGCAAAAACGGCTCCGCTCCAATCGTTTTCCTGTAGTTTTTGCATACGGGTATTCACGTTTCCGCGTAAATCGACTACGGTATGATTGGGATATTTATTCCACCATTGTGCCTGACGGCGTAAACTTCCTGTGGCGATGGTTCCGATTCCTTCAAGAAAATCAAGGTTTCCTTTATGTATAAGAATATCCAAAGTATTGGCCCGTTCCAAAACCGCCGCCTGAACAATTCCGATAGGCAAAGCAGTTGGAACGTCTTTCATGGAATGCACGGCAATATCGACCTGCCCATTGATCATGGCAATGTCAAGCGTTTTCGTAAAAATTCCGGTTATTCCTAGTTCATAAAGGGGTTTGTCGAGAATAATATCGCCTTGTGATTTTACGGCAATGATTTCAGTTTTATAACCTAAATCGTTTAGTTTTTTTTCTACCGTGTGGGCTTGCCAAAGTGCTAGTTCGCTATCACGTGTTCCTATTCTTATAGTTTTTTCTGCCATTTTTTGTTTTTTACCATTAAGATATTAAGAGTCATTAAGCTTTATGTTGAAAATAAGTTGATTAAGTTTTGACTCAAACTTAATTTTCTTAATATCTTAATGGTTCAAATTTCTTTTATAGTAACGTTTAGTCAATTAATCTTGCAAAATAATCATTTACAAGTGGTTTCATTGATTTTGTTATGTTTAAAGTGTAAAAATTAATTAATAACCCTTGAGGTCTTTGTAATAATTTCATGTATGTAAGTAGTTGCGCTTCATGAATTGCCAATAGCTTTTCTATCGCTTTTAATTCAACAACCACGCAATCATTCACAAGTAAATCAATTCTTAAATCAGATTCTAATTCAAGGTCATAATAATCTATTTTAACAACTAATTGTTGTTTAACATCGTATCCGTTTTGTTCTAATTCATATTTAAGACATTGCTCATAAACGCTTTCTAAAAGTCCGGGTCCTAAAGCTTTATGTACTTTAATGGCAAAACCTGTAATTTCATAAGCTAATTGAGTAACTTCTTTTTTTGTCATAGAACTTTTTTCTTTTTTACCATTAAGATATTAAGGTTATTAAGCCTACTTTTATAAATACAAAAGTTAATTTATCTTAATCCCTTAATGGTTCATTTTTTAGCCATCAAAACTTAATTTTCTTAATATCTTAATGGTTCATTTTTTTTAATTAAGTGTTTAATGATTAAACTACTTAGCAATTGTTGCTAATTGAAAAACTTTTTCGATCCAATCGATGCTCTCATCTACCATTGTGTCTTCATTTTTAAGATGGTTGGCAAAATGGGTCGTGATTTTTTGAATGATTCTAGAGCTGATGATTTCGGCTTGTTCTTCGTTGAAGTTGGACATTTTTTTGCTTTGAAAATCCAATTCCGAATTTTTAATGGTATTCAGCTTCTCTTTCAAGGCGTTAATCGTTGGAGCAAACTTTCTTGCTTTAGTCCAAGCGATAAATTCATCCTTTATTTCTTCAATAATAGCCTCAGCAGCCGGGATATGGGCTTTTCTGTTTTCCAATGTTTCGTCAGTCATCTGGGACAAATGATCCATGTGAATCAAAGTCACGCCTTCAAGGTCTTTCACGTTTTCGTGAACATTTTTCGGAATAGACAAATCCAAAATCAACATCGGTTTTTTCAAGTTCAGAATGGCTTTGTCGATAGTTGGATTTTGAGCTCCTGTCGCAACAACCACTACATCGGCTTTTTGCAATTCGATATGTAGTTCCGAGTAATCCTTAACAATAAGATTCAATTTTCCGGCCAATTTCTCGGCTTTGTCTTTGGTTCTGTTGATTAAGGTGATGTGTTCGTTTTTGGTGTGTTTTACTAAATTCTCGCAAGTATTTCTTCCGATTTTCCCTGTTCCGAAAAGTAAAATGTTTTTGTTTCCAATGTCTGGAACGTTTTTGATGATATATTGAACCGAAGCAAAAGATACTGAAGTAGCACCTGAACTGATTTCGGTTTCATTTTTGATTTTTTTGCTGGATTGAATCACCGCGTTCACCAATCTTTCCATAAAAGCATTGGCAAGACCCATTGCTTTGGCTTCGGCAAAACCGTTCCGAATTTGACTGATGATTTCAAAATCGCCTAAAATTTGGCTGTCCAAACCTGTTCCTACACGAAATAAATGCGAAATCGCTTCCTGATTTTTATAAACATAAGCCACTTTTTGAAAATCCTCAACGGTTCCGTTGCTGTTCTCACAAAGTAATTTTATCAATTGATAAGGATGTTCGGCATAGCCGTAAATTTCGGTTCTATTACAAGTCGAAGTCACGAATAAACTCTGGATTCCCTCTGTTTTGGCCTGTTCCAAAAGACGGGTTTGAGCTGATGTATCTAAGCTAAATTTACCTCTGATCTCTGCATCAGCTTTTTTGTAGCTTAAGCCGATAGAGTAGAAAAATTGATGCTTCGAGCCGTTATGATTTTCCATATATTCACTTTCATATAAAGTATTACAAAATTATTATTATCGTTTGTATAAAAATAACGCCAAAAGTTCTTTTTGTGTCGCTGTATGCTTTTTTGGATTTAATTCGTTATTTTATGATAAAAACTGTTATTTTTGTGGCATTAATGAGGGTCGGATCACGACTTGTTTAGAGCGATTCTAAATAAATAATTAAAAAAAGATTTTTTTATCTGTAAAAAAAATATCGCTATGGGTTCACATGAAATTATAACAATTGAAGAGGATTTTACCCTACTTCGTTTTCAAAATGACAGTGATGTTACTTTTCAGGCGCAACATGAAGTGAGTAATGGCTTGATTCAATTCCATTTTGGATTAAAGGGCAAAGCCAAATTCAACTTTAATCAAGGGAGTTATGTATTGGATTTGAATGAGGAGAAGTCGTATCTGTTCTACAATCCACAAAAGGAATTACCACTCAATTTGGAATTGGCACCAAATACGTGGGTAATATCGATATTAATTTCGATTCAAAAATTTCACAGGCTATTTTCAAACGATGCCGGACATATCCCCTTTTTGAGCGAAGAAAACAAGGATAAAAAATATTACAAAGAGGGAGACATAAGCCCTTCTATGGCAATTGTGTTGAGCCAATTGTTTCATTATAATTTGAATCCTTCCATCAAGAATCTATATTATAAAGGCAAAGGATACGAATTATTGAGTCTGTATTTTAATCGCTCCGAAGATCCAAACGCTGAACAATGTCCGTTTTTGATTGATGAAGAAAATGTCTATAAAATCAAAAAAGCCAAAGAAATCATCATTGCCAATATGGCTGAACCCCCTGGATTGCAGGAATTGGCAGACGAAATTGGTTTGACCTTAAAGAAACTCAAAATGGGTTTTAAGCAAATTTACGGCGACACCGTTTATGGCTATCTTTTTGATTACAAAATGGATTATGCACGTCAATTGTTAGACAGTGGTTCGTATAATGTCAATGAAGTAGGATTGAAAATTGGGTACAGCACCGGAAGCCATTTTATTGCCGCTTTCAAAAAGAAATTTGCCACAACGCCAAAGAAATATTTGATGTCGATTAATTCGAATGTTTAAATCAACATATCAAATTTCTATATCCAACAATAAACAAAAAATAATTTAGTCCAATTTATTCAAAAGTCAGTTTAGTTACTTTTGAAACATCAAAAAATATAAAAACAAACAAATGAAAGGCGCATTATTAATCAATTTAGGTTCACCCGAAAGTCCAACCCCAAAAGATGTAAAACCCTATTTAGACGAATTTCTAATGGACAAATACGTGATTGATGTTCCGTATTTGTTGCGGGCATTTTTGGTTCGCGGACTTATCCTTAGAAAAAGACCTGAAAAAGCGGCAGCCGCTTACGCAAAAGTATGGACTGCTGAAGGCTCGCCTTTGGTAGTGATTTCCAAAAGAATGCACAAAAAAGTGAAACCGCTGGCCAATGTTCCAGTGGCTTTGGCAATGCGCTACGGAAATCCTTCCCTGTTTGCCGGTTTACAGGAACTTCAGGATAAAGGCGTTACCGAAGTATTGCTTGTTCCTTTGTATCCACATCATGCTATGTCTTCAACAGTTACGGTTCTCGACAAGGCTGAAGAAATCAGAAAAAAGCATTTTCCGAACATGAAATTCACATCTGTTCCTGCTTTTTACAACAAACCCGATTACATCAAAAACCTTTCGGATTCTATTCAAAAACACTTGAACGGATTTGATTACGATCACCTTTTATTTTCGTATCATGGACTTCCTGAGCGTCATATCCGCAAGACAGACGTGACCAAATCACATTGCAAAATTGACGGTTCTTGTTGCAGCACGCCATCGCCTGCTCACGAATTTTGCTACCGCCACCAATCTTATGAAACCACAAGACTAGTAGTTGAAGCACTAGGAATTCCCGAAGGCAAATACAGCCAAACTTTTCAATCACGCTTGGCGGGAGACAAATGGTTGGAACCGTACACCGATGTCGAAGTGAATAAATTACCCGAGAAAGGAATTAAAAATTTAGCAATTGTAACTCCTGCTTTTGTTGCCGATTGTTTAGAAACCCTTGAAGAAATTGCAATGGAAGCCAACCATCAATTCAAAGAACATGGAGGTGAGAATTTCAAAGCTATTCCTTGTTTGAATGATGATGACGAATGGTGCGCTACGGTTGCAAAATGGATTAATGATTGGGCAGAAAGAAAATAGAGAATAGAACAAAGAAAAAAGACATTCATAAATGGAACTTTACAATTACCTCAAATCCCTGCATATCATCTTTGTGGTTACCTGGTTTGCAGGTTTATTCTACATCGTCCGATTGTTTGTGTACCAAATAGAGGCCGCTGATAAACCCTCTCCGGAAAAAGAAATCCTGCAAAAACAATACAATCTTATGTCCTACCGATTGTGGTACATTATTACATGGCCAAGTGCCATTTTTGCCAGTATTTTTGCCTTTTGGATGCTGTTTTTTACCGATATGGGAAGCGCTTGGTTAAAAATGCCTTGGATGCATGTAAAACTTGGTTTTGTTTTTGTGCTATATTTATACCATTTAAAATGTCAGCAAATTTTCAGTCAATTACAAAGAAACGAAGTAAAATACACGACCAATTTTATGCGTTTGTGGAATGAAATTGCCACTATAATCTTATTTGCTGTTGTGTTTTTGGTGGTATTAAAAAATGCCGTGAATTGGATTTATGGAGTGATTGGTATTTTCTTGTTTTCGATTACTATTATGTTGGGTTTTAAATTTTATAAACGAATAAGAGAACGCAATAGTAATCAGTAACCAATTATTAGTATTCAGATGTTGGCATAAAAACCAAGACACTGAGCACAAGTTACTAACTGAATACTTAAAAACCGAATGCTGAATACTAAAAAAATATGCTAAAATTAAAGATTCCCATAATTTCATTGCGTATTAGAATCTTTCTTTCAATGGTTATATTGATCATTGCGACCTCACTTTTGCTCATAACCATTTCCATCTTTCAATACAAAACAGTAGCCAAAGAATACAATCAAAAGCGGATTGAAAACATGGAATTTTATGTAAAGGAGCATATCAACTATATGTTGTCCAACACGACTTATCCACTTACGGATGACAACATAAAACTGATCTTCAAAGATAAAATCCACGAAATATCCGATATTCAAAATACTGAAATTCAGATTTATTCATTGGATGGGAAATTGCTAAATTCCTCCAAAGAATCCTTTGCCATAGCGACACAAACACCTACTATATCAAAATTCATCCTTCGTTTAGTCAATGCCTCTATTGACAAAAGATTTGTAGAAATCAAAACTATTAACGGAATCAAGTACCGTTCCTCTTACAGTCTTATAAAAAACAAAAAATTCAAACCTATTGGGGTACTGAAATTACCCAATGTTCCGGATGATGGTTATTATGAAAAAAAACTAAACAACTTCTTGGTCAGCCTTTTACAGGTGTATGCTATTATGATTGCCATGGCTTTTGGACTGGCCTATATCCTTTCTTCTTTTATCACTAAACCTATTTATGATTTTGCCGAAAAATTAAGAGAAACAAGCTTGAACCAAAAGAACGAAAAAATTCCGTTTTCAGCCAAAATAAAAGAAATCAATATGCTTTTGCTTGCCTACAACAGAATGATTGAAGAGCTCGAAAAAAACGCTATTGTTCTCGCCCAAAACGAACGTGACCTAGCCTGGAGGGAAATGGCCAAACAAGTAGCGCATGAAATTAAAAATCCGTTAACGCCAATGCGACTCTCTATACAGAGTTTTCAGCGAAAATTTCAGCCAGACGATCCAAATATCAAACAAAAACTAAATGATTTCTCCGAATCTTTAATTCAGCAAATAGACACTATGAGCGCCGTTGCTTCGGCTTTTTCCGACTTTGCCTCCATGCCTGCCCAGCAAAACGAAGTACTGGATGTGGTAGAAGTAGTAGAACTTACGTTGGATATTTTTCATGAAGATTTTATTGTTTTTGAATGTTCCGAAAAAGAAATTATCTCCAAAATTGACCGTACCCAACTCATTCGTATAATTACCAATTTGATCAAAAATGCCATTCAGGCGATTCCGGAAAATCAGGAAACCAAAATGATCTTGGTTACTGTAGAAAAAATAGATCAAGAAGTAGTTATTACCGTAAAAGACAACGGAACCGGAATAAATCCGGAGCACGTCAACAACGTTTTTGAACCTAAATTTACCACCAAAAATAGCGGTATGGGTTTAGGCCTTGGAATTATCAAAAACATAATCGAAAACTACAACGGAACAATTACCTTTGAAACTAAATTTGGAAGAGGTACTATCTTCATTGTCACCCTACCGATCATTAACTCTTAACTACATAACTACAAAAAAATGAACTACAAAAATCTTTTGATTACAATAGAAAACAACATCGCAACAGTTGTTATCAATAGACCAACCAAGCTAAACGCTTTGAACATTGAAACGATCAATGATTTGCACAAAGCCATAAAAGTATTGGGAAAAAACAAAGAAATTCAGGTTATTATTCTAACTGGTTCCGGCGAAAAAGCATTTGTGGCCGGAGCAGATATTTCGGAATTTGCCCATTTTACCATAGAAGAAGGAACCCAATTGTCTTCACAAGGACACCAAAGACTTTTTGATTATATAGAAAACCTGAAAACGCCTGTCATAGCAGCTATCAACGGATTTGCTTTGGGAGGTGGACTGGAATTGGCAATGGCCTGCCATATCAGAGTTGCTTCAGACAACGCCAAAATGGGATTACCCGAAGTTTCTCTAGGTGTGATTCCGGGTTATGGAGGAACACAACGTTTACCACAATTGGTTGGTAAAGGCCGCGCGATGGAAATGATTATGACTGCCGACATGATTACTGCCGAACAAGCCAAACAATATGGATTGGTAAATCACGTAGTACCGCAAGCCGATTTAATTGATTTTTGCACAGGTATTGCACAAAAAATAATGAAAAACTCTCCATTAGCAATTGGTAGAGCTATAAAAGCAATCAATGCCAATTTTACCGATGGAAAGAACGGTTATGAAACTGAAATCAAAAACTTTGGAAAATGCTTTGGAACCGAAGATTTCAACGAAGGTACGAAGGCGTTTTTGGAGAAAAGAAAGGCTGTTTTTTCGGGGAAATAGTTAGAACTTTAAATCATCGGCTAAATTCGAAAAAATAATGTTCAAATATCAAATTATTATAATATTTTGATATTTGAATATCAAAATATTATATTTTTTTAATATCATAATATCAAATTATTATATATTTGTATCTAAAATAGATACAGAAATGATAAATAGAACCCAACAATCTGAAATTGATTCTTATCTTTTTAAAGGAAAAGCGATATTGATTTTCGGCGCACGCCAAGTAGGAAAGACATCTTTGATTAAAAACACCATCAAAAGTAAAGCTGTTTTATGGCTGAATGGCGATGAGCCTGACACGCAACTTTTGCTCGAAAATATCACTACAGACCGATTGAAGGCTTTGATTGGAAACAATACTATTTTGGTAATTGATGAAGCACAAATGGTTCATAATATTGGCTTGTTAATCAAACGAATGGTAGATAGTTTTCCTGAGATTCAAGTTATTGCTTCGGGGAGTAGCGCTTTTGAATTGGCAGATAAAACCAAAGAATCGATGATGGGCAGGAAGGAAGAATTGCAACTTTTCCCATTAACTTATAGTGAAATGGCGAATCATACTAATTTTGTTGAAGAAACGAGATTGGTTCCCCATCGATTGGTTTTTGGCTATTATCCTGAAGTAGTGAACAATCCCGGGAAAGAAGAAAAAATTCTCAATGATTTAGTCGACGGCTTTTTATATAAAGATATTTTGAATCTTGACGGTATAAAAAAATCGTCTACATTGCAAAAATTGGTTCAAATGTTGGCGTATAGAATTGGCTCTGAAATAAATTACAACTCATTAGGCAATGATTTGGGAATAAATCGATTGACTGTAGAAAAATATATTGACATCCTAGAGAAAAATTTCATCGTTTTTAGCTTAAACGCTTTTAGTCAAAATCAAGATAACGAATTAAGAAAGGGAAAAAAAATATATTTTTGGGACAACGGTTTAAGAAATAGAATTATCAAAAATTTTAATCCAATAGAACTTCGGGATGATATTGGGGCTTTATGGGAAAACTTTGTAATTAGTGAAAGAAAAAAAAAATTAATCTATCAGCAACAATACAAAGACACTCATTTTTGGAGAAATACCCAACAAGCCGAAATTGATTATTTGGAAATAAAAAACAATGAAATAGAAGCTTTCGAAATCAAATACAATCCAAATCAAAAGGTTCGTTTTACCAAGTCTTTCACTGAAAAATATCATCCAAAAACAACAGAGGTAATTCATAAAGAAAACTTTTGGAATTATTTGCTTTAAAAACAAAATCTCAAGCAAAGCACTAAACCCGCGCGAGGGATAGAAGCAAGCTACCAAAGTAGCGCAGATAGCCCTACGGCATCCCGATAAAAGGGCGTATAACCGCAAAGTAGATTGCCCTTTTATCGGGATGGTGGCACGCCCAAAATGTTGAAAAAACAACTTTTGGTACTTCAAAAAAAAGGAGTATTTTTACGAACATTAAATTCAAAATGAACCCTTATTTTTTGATAAAAACTAAGGAAAACCAAATAAACAATAGATATGGCGACGAAAGAAAACAACAGTTCAGAGAAAGAAGCCAAGCTGAAAGCGCTACAGCTTACGCTTGACAAATTAGACAAAACATACGGAAAAGGAACTGTAATGAAAATGGGCGACAAAGCCATTGAAGAAGTGGAGGTTATTTCTTCAGGGTCTTTGGGAGTTGATTTGGCTTTGGGAGTTGGCGGTTATCCAAAAGGAAGAATTATAGAGATTTTTGGACCTGAATCTTCGGGTAAAACCACTTTGACGCTTCATGCTATTGCCGAGGCTCAAAAAGCAGGCGGAATTGCCGCATTTATTGATGCTGAGCACGCCTTTGACAGAAACTATGCCGAGAAATTGAACGTCGATATCGAAAACTTAATCATTTCGCAACCGGATAACGGAGAGCAAGCTCTTGAAATCGCCGAAAACTTGATTCGTTCAGGTGCGATTGACATTGTGGTTATTGACTCGGTTGCCGCATTAACTCCTAAGAGCGAGATTGAAGGCGAAATGGGAGATTCCAAAATGGGTCTTCACGCCCGTTTGATGTCTCAGGCTTTGAGAAAATTAACCGGAACAATCAGCAAAACAAACTGTACTGTATTCTTCATCAACCAATTGAGAGAAAAAATCGGGGTAATGTTTGGAAACCCTGAAACTACTACCGGGGGTAATGCCTTGAAGTTTTACGCTTCGGTACGTTTGGACATCCGTCGTTCTACCCAAATTAAAGACGGAGAAAACGTATTGGGTAACCGAACTAAAGTAAAAATCGTTAAAAACAAAGTGGCTCCCCCATTTAAAGTGGCCGAATTTGATATCATGTACGGTGAGGGAATTTCGAAAACCGGTGAGATCCTGGATCTTGCAGTAGAGTTTGAAATCATCAAAAAATCAGGTTCTTGGTTTAGTTATGGTGAAACCAAATTAGGTCAAGGCCGTGATGCCGTGAAAACGTTGATTAAGGACAATCCTGAATTGGCTGACGAACTTGAAGAAAAAATCAAAAATCAGATTAAGGAATTAGCCGAAGTATAAAAACTGAAAAAACCGTCTCGTTTTAAAAAACAAGACGGTTTTTTTTGTTTGAACCATTAAGATATTAAGTTTCATTAAGCACGATAACCTTATTTTTTTAAAACATTTAAGACCATTTAGGCTTTGAGTTTCTAAGTCTTAACTTTCTTAATATCTTAATGGTTCAAAAATATATTCTAATGTTTCTGAGCTGCTTCGTCCTTCTTTTTGAATTCCATCAATCCATCGTGAATTAAGTTTCGAACATGTTCTTTTAATTCTTTTCTGTCGATTGGCTCACCTGTTAGGGAAACCGTTTCAACTACCGGCAAGATTTTAACTCGCATCAGCCCAGGGCTACCGCTATAAAACGTATAGGAAAGTCTCTTTTTATTGTCAGGAAATACAAGCGGAACTATAGGCAAATGATGTTCTGACGCCAAACGGAAAGCTCCATCCTTAAAGTGGTCCAAGAAAATGGTTTGGTCGTGAGGCACTCCTCCTTCGGGGAAAATACAGATACTTAAGCCTCTATCGATACGCTTTTGAGCTTCATTGAAGACTTCCATCCGGCTTTTGGAACAGCTTCTGTCAACCATAATCATGGTTCTTTTATAGAAAAAACCAAACAACGGAATCTTTGCTAATGATATTTTTCCGACAAAAACAAACGGATTACTAACCGACGCAAGCATTAACATTATGTCGGTCATTGAAGTATGATTGGCGACAAACATATAACTTTTTTTTGGGTCCAGCTTTTCGGCTCTCTCGATTTTATAATAAAAACCCATTCCAAACAGCACACATTTCGCCCAAATACGCGCCAGTTTAAAAAAATAAGGATAGCCTCTTTCTGTCAATACAGTAACAAACAAAAAAGGGAGCATAATCAGTATAACGGCAAGCATTACCACATAAAACCAAACGCGCCAGCAGGCCCAAAATATCTTTTTTACCCTATTCATGTGTTGATACTAATTATTTTATTTGTCAGATGTAATGTGCATATCGTCGTCAGAATTAGCGACGAAATCAAAATATTACGCATTTCATGAAGCCAAAAGTAAGGAAACTTGCGGAAAATTTAGCAAAAGAATTAACTTTGCGGTCAAATATTACATTACCAAACAACACTACTAGATTTAAATAAATAAAAATGGCTAAAATACTTACAGGTGTTCAAAGTACCGGAACTCCGCACTTGGGAAACCTTTTGGGCGCAATCATACCTGCAATCGAACTATCGAATAAACCGGAAAACGAATCGTTTCTTTTTATAGCCGATTTACATTCGGTGACACAAATCAAAGACGGCAAAACATTAAGAGGCAATACTTACAGCACGGCTTGTGCTTGGTTGGCTTGCGGATTGGACATCAATAAAGTGGTTTTCTACCGTCAGTCTGATGTGGCGCAAACAGCGGAATTATCTTGGTATTTGAGCTGCTTTTTTCCCTACCAACGTTTGACATTGGCACACTCCTTCAAAGACAAATCCGATCGTTTGGATGATGTCAATGCCGGTTTGTTTTCGTATCCAATGCTAATGGCGGCCGATATTTTATTGTACGACGCCGAATTTGTACCTGTTGGAAAAGACCAATTGCAACACTTGGAAATTACCCGAGACGTTGCTTCACGTTTCAACTTCCAAATGGGAGAAACCTTTGTACTTCCTGAAGCTAAAATTCAGGATGACAGCATGTTGATTCCGGGGACTAACGGAGGAAAAATGAGTAAATCGGCCAATAACATTATCAATATTTTCTTGGACGACAAAGCTTTACGTAAGCAAATCATGAGTATTGAAACCGACAGTACACCGCTTGAAGATCCAAAAAATCCAGATACTTGCAACTGTTTTACTTTGTATAAATTATTGGCAAATGAAACTCAAATCGAAGCCATGAGAGCGAACTATTTGGGCGGAAATTATGGATATGGCCACGCGAAACAAGCTTTGTACGAATTGATTTTGGAAAAATTCAAAACCGAAAGAGAGAAATACAACTACTACATCAACAATCTTCCTGAAGTAGATGCCTTATTGAAAATAGGTGCCGAAAAAGCCAGTGCTGTTGCCGACGGCGTTTTGGCAAGAGTAAGAGAAAAATTAGGATTTGAGGTTTAATTAACCGTAAATTTTATATTTCCTTTCGTTGTAGAGACGCACTGCAATGCGTCTCTACAATATAATATTCAAACACACATTTTCACGAATTAACACAAATCAATCAGTGTTAATTCGTGATTTTTTTTATTTCTAAAACGATAATTTTTTATCAAAAAATAAACAAAACGATTCAAAAAAACTTGATAATTTCTCTGTTTTCCACAAAGGATGGGGGCGTTTTTTTACTGATTTTAAGAAATATCGCTCTTAAATTACGAAAACAAAGTCCGATTAACCATTTTTTAAATAAATAAAACAAAATTTAAAATTGGTTTTAAGGCTTTAAATTTAAAAATATCCTGCTAAAAAGGTGATTTTTAACAATAATCTCAATTCTCGTTAAACAGGGCAGTATTATACCAATAAATTTTCAGAATAGCAATCGAGGTTTTATCTTTGCACAAAAAATTGACAAATAATTTCTATTTGTGAAAAACAGAAAAAAATGACAGAAAATCAGGAAACATTTATATTCGATTTTGACAGCACTTTTATCAAAGTTGAAGCACTTGATGTGTTATGTGAAGTAATTTACCAAGACAGTGCAGCGGGAGAACAAATCTTAAACGAAATCCAACATTTGACCAATTTGGGCATGGAAGGTAAACTTTCTCTAAAAGAATCCTTGACCAAAAGAATTCAATTGCTACAAGCCAATAGAGATCATTTGGGGACTGTTATTGAAGAATTAAAAAAGAAAGTGACAGCTTCTGTAATCAGAAACAAGGCTTTTTTCAAACAACATTCAGACAATATTTATATCATTTCAAACGGTTTTAAAGAAATTATCATCCCAATCGTTTCCGAATACGGTATCAAACCGGAACACGTTTTGGCCAATACTTTCAAATTTGACCATGACGGAAAAATTATTGGTTTTGACGAAAAAGACGAATTGTGTGAAAACCAAGGAAAAGTAAAGAAAATCAAATCTTTAAACCTTAAAGGCGAGGCAATCATGATTGGTGATGGATATACCGATTATGAAACCCTTGAAGGTGGGGCGGTAAGCAAGTTTTTTGCTTTTACCGAAAACGTGAGCCGTAAAATTGTGGTTGACAAAGCCAGCCAAATCGCGCCATCATTGGATGAAATCCTTTATGAACTATCATACAAAGCTTCTGTATCGTATCCAAAAAACAGAATCAAAGTTTTATTGTTAGAGAACATTCACCCAGATGCCGTTAAAATCTTCGAACACGAAGGTTATAGCGTTGAAACAATGAAAGGTTCGCTGAATGAAGACGAATTGATCGAAAAAATAAAAGGAGTTTCTATTCTTGGAATCCGTTCAAAAACCAACCTTACTGCCAAAGTTTTGGAACATGCCAATAAACTGCACGCTGTTGGGACATTCTGTATCGGAACCAATCAAGTAGATTTGAACGCTTGTAGCATGAGAGGAATTTCTGTTTTCAATGCACCATACAGCAACACTAGATCGGTTGTGGAATTGGCTTTGGGACAAATCATTATGTTGGTTCGTAACACTTTCGAAAAAAGTAATATGATGCACCAAGGCGTTTGGGACAAATCGGCTACGAACAGTGTTGAAATACGTGGAAAAAAATTAGGTTTGGTTGGATACGGAAGTATCGGATCACAACTTTCTATCGTTGCAGAAGCATTGGGTATGAAAGTATATTTCTATGACGCGGTTGACAGATTAGCTCTTGGAAATGCTAAAAAATGTTCTTCATTGAAAGAATTATTGGCACTTTCAGATGTGGTTTCTTTACACGTGGACGGACGCGCGAGCAACAAAAATTTAATCGACGCTGAAGCTTTCGAAATCATGAAACCGGGAGTTATCTTCCTGAACCTTTCAAGAGGACATGTTGTTGATATTCCTGCATTGGTTGCTAACTTGAAAAGCGGTAAAATACACGGTGCTGCTGTGGACGTTTTCCCTGAAGAACCTAAAAACAATGACGAGCCATTCGTCTCTGAGTTAATCGGAATGAAAAACGTAATCTTGACACCACACATCGGAGGAAGTACCGAAGAAGCGCAAGAAGACATCGGACATTATGTTGCTCAAAAAATCATTAATTACATCAATACGGGTACTACTTACGGAAGTGTAAATCTTCCTGAAATTCAGCTTCCTGAATTGCAAAGTGCACACCGTATCATGCACATCCACGAAAATGTGAAAGGTATTTTGGCAAAAATCAACACTATCCTTTTGGAGTATGACAACAATATTTTAGGCCAATATTTGAAAACCAACGAAACTTTGGGTTATGTAATTACCGATATCGATAATTTCCACAACAAAGAATTGGAGAAAAAATTAAAAAATATTTCAAATACCATCAGATACAGAATACTTTATTAATGATTTTTGATTGTTGATTAACGATTGCTGATTTCAGATTTCGTTGCAGTAAAAAGCAAACTTTACTCCTTCGCCAGAAAATCAAAAATCAACAATCGTTAATCTAAAATCTTAAATAAAAATGAACCTTGAAAATCTTGAAAAGCAATTAGTTGGAAAATTACTGTACGACAAAACCATACGTACACTTTATGCCACTGATGCGAGTGCTTACAAAGAAATGCCGTTGGCGGTAGCCATTCCAAAAACGAAAGAAGATATTCAAAAAATCATTGCTTTTGCAAGAGAAAACAAAAGCAGTGTCATTCCGCGTGCGGCCGGAACTTCTCTTGCCGGACAAGTGGTTGGAAACGGAATTGTGGTTGATATTTCACAGGAATTCACCAAAATCCTTTCAGTTGACCCGGTTGAAAAATCGGCTTGGGTAGAACCCGGAGTGATTCGCGACGAGCTGAATTTACATTTAAAATCCTATAAATTATTCTTTGGCCCGGAGACTTCAACCAGTAACCGCTGCATGATCGGCGGAATGGTGGGTAATAATGCCTGTGGAGCCAGATCCGTGATTTACGGTTCAACTCGTGAACATTTGCTTGAAATCAAAGGTTTTTTGGCAGATGGAAACGAAGTTACTTTTGGAGCGCTTACCAATGCTGAGTTTGAAGACAAATGCAACGGTATAAATGTCGTTAGCCCATTGGAACAAACCATTTATGTTCAAGCCAAAGAATTACTAGGTTCGCCTGAAAATAGAGCTTTATTCGAAGAAAATTATCCTAAAAAGACCATTCCAAGAAGAAATACAGGATATGCACTAGATTTATTGGCCGATAGCGAGCCTTTTGGCCATCCGACCGAAAAATTCAATTTCTGTAAATTAATCGCCGGATCAGAGGGAACTTTGTTCTTTTCGACAGCGATAAAACTGAATTTAGTTGATGCACTAAAACCGTTCGCCGGTTTGGTTTGCGTGCACCACAACAGCATCAACGAATCGTTGAAAGCCAACTTGGAAGCATTGAAATTCAACCCGGACAGTGTTGAGTTGATCGACCATTATATCTTGGAATGTACCAAAGAAAATATCGAGCAAAGCAAAAACAGATTCTTTGTGGAAGGTGACCCACAAGCGATTTTGGTTGTTGAGTTTTTAAGAGATTCCAAAGAGGAAATCGTGCAAGCGGCCAAAGAAATGGAAGAATTGATGCGTTCCAAAAACCTTGGTTATCATTTCCCGATTGTTTGGGGCGAAGACACCAATAAAGTTTGGAACCTTAGAAAAGCGGGCTTGGGATTGTTGTCTAATATTCCGGGCGATGCCAAAGCGGTTGCCGTTATTGAAGATACTGCGGTTGACGTAAACGATTTACCTGATTTTATCGAAGATTTTAATGCCGTTCTAAAAGAGCGAAACCTTAGCTGCGTGCATTATGCCCACGCTGCGACAGGAGAATTGCACCTTCGTCCAATCATTGACTTGAAAACCAAAGAAGGAACTGCGCTATTTAGAACAATCGCTACCGATATTGCCCATTTGGTTAAAAAATACAAAGGTTCGTTAAGCGGTGAACACGGAGACGGAAGGCTTCGTGGCGAATTTATTCCGCTGATGTTAGGAGACGAAATTTACCAAATGTTTATTCAGGTGAAAAACACTTGGGATCCTTGGGGCATTTTTAATCCGGGAAAAGTGGTAAATACACCGCCAATGGACACCAACCTGAGATACAATCCAGGTCAGGACACTCCAATGCCGGAAACCTATTTTGATTTCTCTGAACACAACGGATTTGTACGCGCTGCCGAAATGTGTAACGGATCGGGAGACTGTAGAAAAACCGAGAAAAGCGGAGGTACAATGTGCCCAAGTTATATGGCAACTCGTGACGAAAAACACACTACTCGTGCCAGAGCCAACATCTTGAGAGAAACCATCACTAATTCTACCAAAGAGAATAAATTTGACGACGAAGCTTTGCTTGAAGTCCTTGATTTATGCTTGAGCTGTAAAGGATGTAAATCCGAATGTCCGTCGAATGTGGATATGGCGAAGCTAAAAGCGGAAACCTTACAGCAATATCATGATAAAAACGGAGTGAAATTCCGTTCAAAATTGATTGGAAATACGCCAAAAATCAATCAATTGTTTGGTTCATTGCCTTGGCTGTATAATTTTGGTACCAAAGGAATCATCGGAAACATAGTGAAAAGTGCAACCGGTTTTGCTACCGAAAGATCCTTGCCACAGATGTACAAAGTTACTTTTGGCAAATGGTTCAGAAACTACAAACAAACTGGGAATTTCACCAATGGAAAAGTATATCTGTACAACGACGAATTCATGAATTTCTATGACGTAGAGATTGGTCAAACTGCCGTGAAGCTGTTTAACCGTTTGGGTTACGAAGTTGTTGTTCCGCACATCGGATACAGCGGAAGAACGTATCTTTCCAAAGGAATGTTGAAAGAAGCGCGCGAAATCGCCGAAAAGAATACTCAGGCTTTCGCCAAAGAAATGCCGGAAAACGCCATTTTGGTTGGAATCGAACCATCGGCTATTTTATCGTTCCGTGATGAATATCCGGATTTATGCCGTGGTGATTTGAAAGAAAAAGCAAAGAAACATTCAGACAGAGCAATGCTTATCGAAGAATTCTTGGCCAAAGAGCTAGACGAAGGACGCATCACATCCGATTCTTTTACGGAAAACACCGAAAGAGTCCGTATGCACGGGCACTGTTTCCAAAAAGCCTTGTCTTCATTGGTACCGCTTAAAAAAATCCTGATGTTACCTAAAAATTATACCGTTCTCAATATTCCAAGCGGATGCTGTGGAATGGCGGGATCTTTCGGTTATGAGAAAGAACATTATGACATTTCGATGAAAGTTGGAGAATTGGTTTTGTTCCCAACAATCCGCGCCGAAGAAGAAGCGACATTGATTTCAGCCTCAGGAACGAGCTGTAGACACCAAATAAGCGACGGAACCAGCCGAAAAGCATTTCACCCTGTCGAAATACTTTTTAAGGCTTTAAAATAAAGATTTCAGATTTTAGAATAACGAATTTAGATTGCAGATGTTTTTAGGAGCATCTGCAATTTTTTTTGGCCTAAATTGTGGTAAAATTTTTCTTAATTTTGGAAATATGACTCTAAAACAAAAACTATATTTTTTCCTTATTTTAATAACAGTATATCTGATAATAATACTACCAGTCACATATACATCAATACTTGTATTTGGATGGGCAGATATTCCAATAGTAATAATTTATGGAATTATTAATACTTTATTTGCAGTAAAAAATTTTAAAGGGCGTCTCTTCCTTAGTATCATTTTAGGTTTCTTTATTTCAAGTTCTAGCTTATGCTTTGTCTATTTACCTTGGTATTTAGGATTCTATAGAAATGTGGGATTTGGAGTTTTAATTTATTTTATCTCTTCAATTTTAATATGGATAGTTCTAATTCAAAATAGCAGGATAATAGTTCGCATAAAAAATCTATATTTAATCGTTTTCATTCCTACATTATTTTTTTTAATTGTTTCATTTTTTCTAAAAGAAATTTATCCTACCCAATTTGAAAATGAAAATTTAACGCAAATCCAAATCACGGTGCTTGATAAATATAAAATACCTGAACCCGAAAGTTCTATTGAAATCAGAATCGATAGACAGCCTTTATTTTCTTTAAAAGGAAGTCATAAAATACTTGAAACAATCACAGATCGAAAAGGAAGCATAAAAGTAAAATTATCAAAATCAAACAACTACAAACTATATATAAATACCAAAAAGGGAGAATTAATCTTTTTTGATATAGATTCAACAGATTTAAAGAAAAAAAATTTATTTTTTGTTGAAACTAAAAACGCAATTAAAACATAGTCAACGATTTAACTTAAACATAACCCAATGAAAAAAGTAATCGCAGCAATCAATATGACCATCGACGGGTTTTGTGATCACACGGCGGGAATTCCTGATGAAGAAATTCATAACCATTATGCCGAGTTGTTAAGTGGTGCAGACACTATTCTGTATGGCAGGACAACCTATCAACTCATGAAATATTGGCGGGAATTGGTAGCAAATCCAAGCGGTGAAAAATCAATGGATGACTTTGCTGTTGTAATGGACAAAACCCCGAAAATTGTTTTTTCGTATACGCTAAAAAGTGTGGATTGGAAAAGTGCAAAACTAGCAACCAAAAGTCTTGAAGAAGAAGTTCTAGAACTCAAAAAGTCCAGCAATAACAGCGGTGCAGCCATTTATGTCGGCAGTCCAAGTTTGATTGTAGAACTGACAAAACTGAATTTGATAGATGAATATCAGCTTTGTGTTCACCCGGTTATAATTGGAAGTGGCCTGCCATTATTCAAAAACATAACCGATAGGATTGTTCTCAAACTCCTGAAAACAAAGATTTTTAGTGGTGGTGCGGTGATTCTCTATTACGAGCCAATAAAAGAATAATCGCAAAACCAGAGTCAATAAATCATTTTTAAGTTCCAATTATCAAAATCTAAAATCAGCAATCGTTAATCTACAATCTGCAATCAAATCGCCTCAAACATTTTCCCAGGCAAAGGCCTGATAACCCCTTTCAATTCCATGTTGAGTAATAAACCCGATATCCGATAAATAGGAAAATCGCAATGTAGCGCAATGATATCCATCATCTCCTTTCCAGTTTTCAGCAGATAGTCATAGATTTTTTGCTCATCTTCATCGAGAGTAACAAACAATTGTTTTTGAACCGCTTTAGTTTCTTTTTCAATATCCCAATTCAGGTTGTAAATCAAATCGGCAGCGCAGGTCAGCACGCTTGCTTTTTGGGTTTTAATCAGGTTATTGCAGCCTTGACTGTATTTGTCGGTGGTACGACCAGGAACCGCAAAAACATCGCGGTTATAGTCATTGGCCATATTCGCAGTGATTAACGAACCGCCTTTCTCCGCAGATTCGATGACAATCGTCGCTTCCGACATTCCCGCGACAATACGGTTTCGTCTCACGAAATTCTCTTTATCAGGATTGGCGTTACTCCAGAATTCAGTCATAAAACCGCCATTCTGTTCCATTTTGGCAACGTATTTTTTATGTGGTTTGGGATAAATTTGGTTCAAACCGTGGGCAACAACTCCAATCGTCTGCAAATCATAATCCATTGCCAACTGATGTGCCACAATATCGACCCCGTATGCAAAACCACTAACGATTACAGGATCCAAAGGCACAAGATCTTCTATTAATTTTCTGCAAAATTCGGTTCCATACGAAGTAATTTGCCGCGTCCCAACAATGCTGATAATTTTTCGGTTTTTCAAATCGATATTTCCTGACGAAAACAGCAAAACAGGGCTGTCGATACAGTGTTTCAAACGTTCAGGATAGTTGCCGTCCTGAAAACCCAACACAGTAATATTGTTCTTTTCAATGAAATCCAACTCTCGCTTGGCTTTATCAAAAATGGTTTTATCCTTAAAATTCTTCAATAAAACCGCGCCTACACCATCAATTGCGGCAAGCTGCGAAGGTTTGGCATTCAAAACTTTTTCTGCGGTTCCAAAGTGGGCAAGAAGCTTTTTGGCCATTATATCCCCTACTCCCTCTACCCGCAGCAAAGCTAAATCGTAAAATAAATTTTCTTGTGACATATCTTACAATTATACGGCAATTTTTTGAAAATCAGCAAAATTTTGAAATTAAAAACTAAGATTTTTTTGTATAATAATTTTAAAAGCAGAAATATTTAAAAAAAACAAAAACCATAAACATTTGACAACGTTATACATACGGATTGTTAATAAAAATTGTGAATAAAATTTTGATAACTATTAGCGTTACATATCTTTGTTATTATGAAAATAGAACTTTACATCGCGCAGCTTTTGTACCGTTATCAATGTGTAACGGTTCCAGGTTTTGGAGCTTTCCTGACCGAAATCCAATCGGCTCAACTGATCGAAAACTCACATTCTTTTTTCCCGCCAAAAAAGATGATTTCCTTTAACCCGCACATTAAAAACAATGACGGATTATTGGCACATCACATCGCACAAGCGGAAAAAACTTCATACGATTATGCGGTAAGTGCCATCGAATATGAAGTTTTGAATTGGAAAAAGACTTTGCAGGAGAATCGTACTTTTTCAATAAAAAACATTGGTGTGCTTAGCTTGAACGCCGAGAATAATATTTTGTTTACTCCAAATGAGCAAACCAACTATTTAGCACAATCTTTTGGATTAACTCCTTTTGTTTCACCGGCAGTGAAAAGAGAAGTTGAACTTCCAAAAGCTGAGATTGTCGTTGAAAAGGTAACTCCGATTGTTGAGGAAGAAAAACCTGTTTTCAATTTTGAACCGGAAACAAAAGAAAGAAGTCCTTTCCTTAAATACGCTGCCGTTTTTGTAATTGGATTGGCGGTTGCAGGGTCAGTTGGTTATCCAATGTATCAAAATCAAATAGCGTCAGAGACCGTTTTGGTTGAGGCAAATGTTCAGAAAAAAGTTCAGAAAAAAATTCAGGAAGCCACTTTCTTTATTCAAACACCAATTCCAGCGGTTACACTATCTTTGAAATCTGATAAAAAAGAAGAAGAAGTTGCAATAGAAACCAAATTAAACTATCATATTATGGCCGGAGCTTTCAGAAGTGAAGAAAACGCCCAAAAAAGATATCGTCAATTGGTTGCAAAAGGATTTAAACCAAGAGTTTTGGGAATCAACAAAAACGGACTTTACCCTGTATTGTATGGAAGTTATTCCACTTTTGCGGAAGCGGAAAAAGTAAAAGACTCCATCATAGAATCCGACAATCCAGAAGCTTGGATTTTGATCCAACCTTTGTAATTAAAAATACTTCTAAAGAATCACGAATGAAACCGAATAAAAGGTTTTGTTCGTGATTTTTTGTTTTAAGACAAGTTCAGAATCTTCTAAGTCTAAAAACAAGATCATTTTGAGAAACATTCCTTTAACTTTTTTATAAAAATGAGCCAAAGTAGCTTTTAATCCAAAAAGTTGCTTAAATCGCTTAAAACACTCCAATCTATAAAAATTTAATTCCTTTGTTTGCATTGCTATCTTAGAATTAAGCGCGTAACCTTTCTACTCCGAATGGAAACAGCGAAACCTACATTAAATTCCCGTTTTCATTCCGATATGTCGTCAGTACTATATTTTTCAAATCAAAATAAATCAACTGATTAATCAGTCAAAATTTAATTATTTGATTGTCAAATTTTAAAGAATCGCTCTTGATAGATTTTAAAGTGAAAATTTATTCTTCAATCATTTTCCAAAACATCTCGAAAGCTTCCTCAATAAATTCGGACTGAACATCCTTACCCAAATCATTCGAAATTATATAACGGTGCAGTCCGTAGATTTGCGCCATGAACAAAGAATAAATAAAGGAAACTGGCATTTGTTTGATTAGAATAATATCAATTCCGTTTTGAATCAAAACATACAGCGGATTATCATCATCATTTAAAATGGATGGATCAACCATTTTAAAATACGGTGAGTGGATAAATTGCTGCAAATATTGAAAAGGGAGTTTGTTTTCAATGCTCCATCTGATATTTGCATCAAATAGCGATTTAAAAGTCTCTTTGGAAATAGAATTGGAATTCATTCTTTCAAGAATAAAATCATCCTTTCCTTTTAAGATTGTATAGTACAAAGCCAAAACCAGCTCATCTTTTGTTTTAAAATAATTAAATAGCGTTCCGTTTGCAACCCCAGATTCTAAAGCAATTTTAGCAGTGGCAGTCCCATGAAAACCATTTTCTACAAACAATTTGAGGGCCGATTGAAAAATAATTTGTTTTTTGTCCATTTACAATATTGATTAATCAGTCGATAAAATTAAATATTATTTTTTATTTAGCAAAACTCAGTAATTATTTTATTATAAAGACTTTAATGAGTTTTTGAAATCGGTTGGCAAACTGGATAAAACCATGTCAATTGCTTCTTCAGGAGTTTCAACAATTTTGGAGAAACCTATTTCTTCCGGAGAAAAAACACCCTCACTTGCCATGAATCCAACGAAATCACGTAACCCTTTCCAAAATTTTTCACCCACTAAAATAACAGGAAATGGACCCACTTTATGACACTGAATCAAAGTTACAGCTTCGAACAATTCGTCCAAAGTTCCCAAACCTCCAGGCATCACAATAAATGCACAAGAATACTTTACCAACATTACTTTACGAACAAAGAAATATTTGAATTCAAAACTCTCATTCACATACGGATTTGGTTGTTGTTCCTTAGGCAAAATTATATTTAATCCATAGGTCGTTCCACCAGCTTCTTTTGCTCCCCTATTAGCAGCTTCCATGGCTCCTGGACCACCACCAGTTAAAACTGCAAAACCAGCTTTGGCAAAAGCACTTCCTGTCTCCCTAGACAATTCATAATAAGGATCCCCTGGTTTAAATCTAGCTGATCCAAAAATAGTTACCGCAGGTCCCAATTCACAGAGTTTCGTAAAACCCATTTCAAACTCTTTGGTAATTCTGTCTAATCGTTCTTTTTCCTTTTCGACTGTTCTATGCTCGCTCAAAAATTCATGTTCCTCCGAACTAACTACAGGCAATTCGTAGTCCAAATGGGCTTTTTTCCAATGTTTCTGCCATGCTTCTTCCCATTCTTCACGAGTTAATTTTCTGAGATTCTCACCTTTTTTTGCGCACATATTGCAGATGGTTTTAGTTAGTTATCCAAATTAAAAAAAATTAATAATGTAAACAACACTGTTTCAGAAAATTATTTCGAATATAAAATCCAAATCTGAATAAAAAATTGACTTTTTAGCAAAACTAAAACCAATAGCTTGATAACAATAATAATCATCATTTAGAAGAATAAATACTAAAAAATCATAATGTTATCTAATACCCCTCTTTCGTCGAGGTGGAAAACTACCAGTCACAAAAAAAGACTTGCTTCATTGAAAATCGAGGGTTAAATGAGGTGAAAATTTGCCAAAAAGTATAATGCTAATCGTCTGATTTTTTTGCAGTTAAACGTATTTTTAGAACTTTAAAATTTTAACCAAAATGTTTAATGCAGTTAATCGGATTAATATGCAGTTGGGCTGATTTTTTTTCTTTAAAAAAAATCTTAACATAAATTTATATGTGTCTTAAAACTAGGAATATAAGACAAAATTAGGAGCTATTAATTGAAATTTAAACTAAAACAAAGCAAAGATGAAAACCGATCAAATGACAACCAAAGAATCTGTCTACCTAATCTACGCCTACGTAAGCATCTCATCATTTGTATTGATGACGATAAGCAAAATCACCGACAATCTTGAAAAAGCCCTAAATTTCAATCCTTTTGTATCTCTATTAATTATTTTAAACATGATCGTGTTCATTTCTTTGTTTTTATATAAAAGAAAGCACACTATTGCACACAAATAAAATACCTTTCAAAATTTAAATCCTACGTTAGTTTTAAAAGGTTTTTTACAAAAGAGGCTGAATTTGAATTCAGCCTCTTTAGTTTTTACTTAAGATTCAAACTCGCCTTAAACATTCGAAGTTCTTCCCAAGTAAACTTGTCTCCATATTTTTCTTTTAAGGGTGAGACCGATTCTTCTTTATAACCCAGAAATGCATCACTTAGTTCTGATAATTTGTCTTTTGAAAGTACTTCATCAATGGTTATAACTTTTGATTGAATCAGTTTCGTCAAATGACCTAAAATAGTTTCTTGCGTATACTTTCGCATAATAGCAATTTCCTGTATAGATTTCTTTTCCAACCACAATTCGTACGTGATCTCAATGGTAGATCTTTTTTGCTCTTTATTCGCAGATTTTTTAGATGTGTATCTTTCTACATCATTATCGTCATCGATCAGCGTAATATTAGCTTTTTTGAAATCTTCAATAACTCTTTCAACTTTGACAGTTTTGTAGCGTTTGATTTCTTCAGAAGTTAATTTTTCTTTAGAGATGGTTTCCCCTTTCACTAATGTGGCCATCAATAATTTGGCTTTTATAAGTTGCAAAACGGCTTTGGTTTGTAAATCGTCAAGGACAGTCAACTCTTCAAAAAAAGCTTTTGCTTTTTTGAGTCGTTTCACTTCTTCTAATTTCCATAAAATTTCATACACCAACTTGTCCATTGGCTCCATAAAATAATTGAACGCAGCATTGATACGATCGGAAATATGATCCATTTCCAATGCTTCGTTACAAAACAATTTATCCAATTGTAATAAGAATTTTGACGATGGCTCAAGCAGCTGCCAAATAACTCCCGCCTGATTCTTCGCCCAAACAGCATGCTTAGATTTTACAGAGTTATCAACATCTTCATTATAATTAAATTGATGATTGCGCCACTCTTGTTCCAAATCATTCCAATCAAAACTGTTTTTCAGGTAGTTAAGAATAAAATTCTTGGTTTCACTTTTCAAAGCATCATCCAAAACTTCATTGGAAGCTTTATTCTCGGCATAATCCATTACTTCCTGATCATTCGAAATACCATTCATCTGCATCGGAGAAAGCAAAATAAGCCCATTTAAAGAACGTAAACGCGATAAAGCAACATATGCTTGTCCAGGCAAGAAAACGCGCGATACATCAAGCACAGCTTTATCAAAGGTTAATCCTTGGCTTTTGTGCACTGTAATTGCCCATGCCAACTTGATCGGATAATGCACAAAACTACCCAAAACCTCTTCCTCAATTTCCTTGGTCATTTCATTTACTGTATAGCGGATATTTTGCCATTCGTACTTATCTACTTCAATAGTTTTGTTCTCATCAGGAAAATGTACCCAAATTTCTTTACTGGTCATTGTTTTGATAATGCCCATTTTTCCGTTGAAGTAATTTTTTTCGAAAGACAAATCATTTTTGACAAACATAATTTGTGCACCAACCTTCAATTGTAAATTAGGATCAATGGGATAAATTTTTTCCGGAAAATCTCCTGTGATTTCCGGTAAAAAAGTCGTTACTTTTCCTTCTAAATCTTCAAGAGATTGGGCATTCATCGAGTCGGCTTTCGAATTATGCGTTGTCAGCGTGATATAACCTTTATTAGATTTGAGGTCAAAATCAGGTTTGACAAATTGATTTAAAACTTGAATGTCCTCTTTCGTAATATGATTGTTTCTCAGGTTATTCAAGACTGAAATAAATTGCTCATCCGTTTGACGGTAAATCTTAGACAATTCAATATATAAAGGCGGAAACAACTGAATAACATGAGCATGGAAGAAAAATTTCCCTTTGTAATAATTACGTAAAGTTCTCCATTCTTCATCCCTGATAATTGGCGGTAATTGTAATAAATCTCCTATAAATAGAACTTGAACTCCACCAAAGGGGCCAGATTTCTTTCGAACCGTTTGCATCATAAAATCAATTGCATCGAGCAAATCGGCACGTAACATACTGACTTCATCAATGATAAGTAATTCCATATTCTTGATCACAGCACGTTTTTGTCCGCTCATCATAAAATGGCGGCGCAATGTAGCTTTTGTCTCAAACTTGACCGTTCCTGTAAATTGTGGAGCAGAATTATCCGGAATGAAACCGCCAAAGGGCAACTGAAACATCGAATGAATCGTAACACCACCAGCATTTAATGCCGCAATTCCTGTAGGAGCCACAACCACAGTGTTTTTATGAGTAGTTGCAATAATTTCACGCAAAAGAGTCGTTTTTCCTGTCCCGGCTTTTCCGGTCAGAAAAACAGATCGATGTGTTTGATTGATAAAACGGAGTGCATATGCAGCGGCTTCAGATATAGATTGCATTGGTGTATAATTAAAACTACATTACAAAAACAAAAAAACCTTCAATCTTATTCAAGATGAAGGTTTTATATGATAATTAAACAAAAATATTATTTCTTAGCTTCTTCTGATTTAGCTTTAGAACTATATTTTTCATTTAATAATTTAATCATTTCTTTAGTGATATCGTATTTATCTTCAGCATACAAAATAGAAGCAGCATCACCAGTTCCATAGATATAAGCATATCCTTTTTCTTTACCGTAATCTTTAATGAATTTTTTAACTCCTTTTACAAGAGAATCCATTTCTTTTCCACTTTCTTGTTGCAATTGCATTTGCAAAGCTTGTTGAGCGCGTCCAAGTTGTTGCTCTCTACGTTGCAATTCAGCACCATTTTTTTGAGCCCACTCTTGTCCGTTTGCTTGAGCATTACGTTGAAAATTAGCTGCATCTTGCTTAAATCTATTAATTTCAGCTTCTAATTGTCTTCCTTTTTCGGCAGCTTGTGCTTTGTATTTTGCCTCTAAATCTTTAGTCTCTGTATATTCTTTCATCAGCTCAGCTGTATCAACATAAGCTGTTTTGAATTCCTTTTCTTTAACTTCTGTCTTTTTATCACAAGAAACAAGTGATATTGAAATTGCGATAAATAATAGTACTTTCTTCATTGTTGGTGTAATTCGATTTTTTTTAGTATGGATGACAAAAATATAAAAAAATAGATAGCATTGATAAAAACTTTTAAAAATGATACTATTTTAATAGTATAAAAATTTACTATTTTAAATAAAAAAATAATAAAAATAACTTATTTAAACTGGGTTTAATAGAAGCTTTCTCTTTAAAAAACTAAAAAAATTGATATAATTCCTCATTAAAACCTAAAAAAATAGCTTAAAACGACTTAAAATAAGTTTTAGTTCTTTTTTAGGACATAAATATGCGATGAATATTCCATTTTTTGTTTTGCCTTAAAATTAGATTGCAATCCAATAAAAAAAGCTTTCAGGTAATTCATTTTTCCAGTTCTGTATTTTTCAGAGAGCAAGCTCACATAAAAAGAATCAAATTTCATAGGCAACACTTTTATCAAGCTCATATTTTCTTTCTGAAAAAGTAATTCAATTGCTTTTTTGGAAAAATGCCAAAAATGAATTGGTACATCATAAGCGGCCCAAAATTTACCGTAATGCTTTGCATCAAAAGATTTGAAATTTGGAACTGCAACAATTAAAGTTCCATTTGGTTTTAATAATCTTTTCAATTCTTTGATTTGTTGATCTAAATCTGGAACATGTTCCAAAACGTGCCACATCGAAATCACATCGCAAGAATGACTTTCCAATTCAGAAGTATTTTCTACAAATAAAACACCTTTGGCTTTTGCAATTCCTTTAGCTTTATCACTAGGCTCTACTCCTATTGTTTTCCAACCATTATTTTGAGCGACCGACAAAAAATCACCGGTTCCGGCTCCAATATCCAAAATCATCCCTTTTGAAGGCTGGTATGAATTAATTAAATTCAGCTTATTTTTTAAAGCTATATTTTTTACAAAATGATACGCTTTTTCAAAAATAGATCTTTTGGAATCGGTATGCGAAATATAATCTGCACTTTCATAATATTTTCCCAACACATCTAAACTTGGCTGTGGATGTGTAATTAACATATCTAATAATTCATCATAGTACAGATCAAAAGTTTCTTGAGAAACGGAATAATCTTTTAGTTGTAAAAAGTGTTTTTTGTTTGTGATATCCATTTGTGTTATTGAATAATTTCAGTTTTGAATCAAAACTGAAAAAAATTACTAAAATTTACATTATTACGGGATTACAGTCTTTTATTCGCTCTCCCATTTTACTTTTACGGCTGAAATTACATTATTTTCCAATCGTGTGTTTCCTACTACCAAAAATCCATTTTTGAGATAAAAATCTAATGGAGAACCGTACAGCTCTCCATTTCGTTTTACATCATTTGAATGATCGACTACCCAACCGTTCAAATTAGATTTTTCTTTTTTCAATTCTTTTAGCAAAAGTCTGCCAAATCCTTTTCCATGCTCCTTTGAATTCACAATAATTCCAAACCAATTTTCTTCCTCCCTGACAAACCCAAAAGCCCATCCAAAAATTTGATTAAATTCAGAAATAAGCAAAAAATGTCGTGTTTCCATTAATCCTTTCAGATAAACTTCAAATTCTGAAAATTCACTGTAAGCAATTCTTTCTGGATATTCTAAATTCCAAAGATCAAACAATAAAAGTTTTTGTTCCAAAGTTAAATCTGCTGTCTGAATAATTTTCATTTCGAAATCAAATATTTCAATTTATCCAGCAAATATAGACCTTACGGCCGTAGTTTCACGTGGAACACTTTTTTTATTTAAAATAGTTTAAATTGTTTAGTGTTGTTTAAACAGAGTTTTTAAAGACAATTTTAAACTTTTAAACTTTTAAACTTTTAAACTTTTAAACTTTTAAACTTTTAAACTTTTAAACTTTTAAACTTTTAAACTTTTAAACTTTTAAACTTTTAAAAAAATTTATCTACCCATGTAAATCAAAAGCACAGAAATATCGCTTGGAGAGACACCACTGATTCTTGATGCTTGTGAAATTGTAACCGGACGAATCTTATTCAGTTTTTGCTTTGCTTCAATTGACATTGATTTGATTTTATTATAATCAAAATCTTCTGGAATTTTCACATCTTCCAATCTTGTCAACTTATCCGCATTATTTCTTTCCTTTTCAATATAACCCGAATACTTCACCTGAATTTCGGCTTGTTCCAAAATCTCCTGATCCAAATCATTTGCAGCTACATAATCACGAACCTTTTCAAACTTGATCATATCTTCTAAATCAATTTGTGGTCGAGAAAATATTTTAAACATTTTATCACCTTGACTAATTGGAGCCGATTCTTTCTCCACAAGAATCGGATTTGTTTCTGCAACCGAAATACTCGTTTCTCTAAAAAAGTTTACCATTTTTTCAGACTCCTTCAATTTGCGCTCCATTCTTCGCAAACGAGCCTCGGAAGCTAAACCAATTTCATAAGATAACGGTGTTAATCTAAAATCGGCATTATCTTGACGAAGTAAAGTTCTATATTCTGCTCTTGAAGTAAACATACGATAAGGTTCTTCTGTTCCCTTCGTGATTAGGTCATCGATCAAAACACCAATATACGCTTCATCTCTTTTTAAAATTAAAGGCGATTGCTCATGAACTTTTAGATGCGCATTAATTCCCGCCATCAATCCTTGAGCTGCTGCTTCCTCATAACCTGTCGTTCCATTTATTTGACCAGCAAAAAATAATCCTTCAACCAATTTGGTTTCCAAAGTATGTTTTAATTGCGTCGGTGGAAAATAATCGTACTCGATCGCATATCCTGGACGCAAAAATTTCACATTCTCAAAACCGGCTACAGTACGCAATGCTTTAAATTGAATATCCTCAGGCAACGAAGTTGAAAAACCATTTACATAAACCTCACATGTTTTCCAACCTTCGGGCTCAACAAAAAGCTGGTGACGTTCTTTATCTGCAAAACGATTAATTTTATCTTCAATAGAAGGACAGTATCTTGGACCAATACTTTTTATTCTTCCATTAAACATTGGAGAACGATCGAAACCTTCTCGCAAAATGTTATGCACCTCATTTGAGGTGTACGTCATGTGGCAATATTTTTGAAACTCCAATGGTTTTGTTAAATCTGAATACGAAAACTTATCTGGATTAACATCTCCTTTTTCTTCATTCATTTTAGAATAATCCAAAGATCTTCCATCAACACGTGGAGGAGTTCCTGTTTTCATTCTTCCGGATTCGAAACCGGCCTGAACTAAATCTTCTGTAATTCCGAACGCCGCACTTTCACCAGCACGTCCTCCACCGAATTGTTTTTCTCCGATATGAATCAAACCATTCAAAAAAGTTCCATTTGTCAACACAACAGATTTTGAACGAATCTCAACTCCCAAAGCAGTTCTAATTCCTTTTATCTTTCCTTTCTCGATTATCAAACCTTTTACCATTTCTTGATAAAAATCAAGATTAGGAGTTCCCTCCAACATCATTCTCCATTCTTCAGCAAAACGCATGCGATCACTTTGAACTCTCGGTGACCACATAGCTGGACCTTTTGATTTATTCAACATCTTAAACTGAATTGCAGTCCTATCAGAAACAATTCCAGAATATCCGCCAAGCGCATCAATCTCACGAACAATTTGTCCTTTTGCGATTCCCCCCATAGCAGGGTTACAAGACATCTGCGCAATATTTTGCAAACTCATTGTAACCAACAAAGTTTTGGAACCCAAATTTGCAGCCGCAGCCGCAGCTTCAGAACCAGCGTGACCAGCACCCACCACAATTACATCATACTCTTCTAAAAACATTTTCTATAAAATTTCTCCTCCTACGGAGGAATTTATTTTTTGTTCCACGTGAAACACTTTAAAACATACTTTTCTTAACCAATGTTTCACGTGGAACACAATTAAATTCGAATTTTAAACTGATTAAAAAAAAATAAAAAAAATAATATGTTTCACGTGGAACGTATACTTTTTTTATATAATTTTAATCAGTTTATAGCTATTGTTCCACGTGAAACATAGCCATTTTTTCATCTTCTTTACTACGCATCAGAACTTCATCTTCTTCAGATTTATCTTTGTAACCACAGTAATGTAAGACCCCATGAACCAATACACGTTTTAATTCTTCATTGAATGTTACGTTGAAATCTTTGGCGTTATCCAAAACTCTTTCAACTGAAACAAATATATCACCTCCTATTTCATTACCCATTGTGTAATCGAAACTGATAATATCCGTTAACGTATCGTGATTTAAGTATTCCATATTTATCTGATGCAGATAATCATCATCACAAAATATATAATTAATTTCACCTTCTGTTTTGTTTTCAGACGCAATAACTGAACTCAACCAAGTAGCAATAGCCACTTCATTCTCCAGTACAAAATCTGATTCGTAATTAAAATTTATCATTTGTTATTGAAATATACTTGAACTTTTTGATTAAAATTCGAGCGCAAAGGTAATGATTGTCTATTTAATATTTCGATGCTGTTTAAATAATCTGAAAGTGACTTAGGTAAAGGACTTGCTTGATTACTAAAACTCTTAGTATTTGTTTCAGATTGACGCTTAGGATCTTCGCCTTGCAAACGAATCGCAGTGTCCAACTTCAAAAGTTCCTGTTTTATATTATTTACTCTCTGCAATAATTCATTATTAAAACCTTTATTTAATAATTGCTTTTCTAACTGTTTCATTTGTTCAATGGCATTCTGTCCATTGTTACCAATACCCTTTTTATTTAACTCATCTTGCAGTGCTTCTCGTAATTGCTTTTGTTCTTTATAAATATCCATAGTAGCTTTTGCATCACCTTCCCCATCTTCGCCAGACTCACCATTTTGATTACCTTTTCCAGACTGGGAACCTTTATTTTTACTATCACCTGGCTTATTGCCTTCCCCTGGTTTATCGCCCGGTTTCATTCCGTGCTTCATCTTATCACTCAATTCACTTTGTTTTTTTATTATGTCTGGTAATTGCATACCAGAACCTTGACCAGGTTTTGGTTTTCCACCACTAGCACCCGACATTGACATTTGCATCTGCATACTGTTTAACGAATCACTCAATAAATCAGCTAGTTTATTTGCTGAAGAAATAGCATATTGCTGTTGAGATAATCCTCGTTGAAGCTGAGAATCGGTAAAACTTTCAAGAGATTTATCTATATTGTATTGCACATTTGCGATTTCTTTGGTAACAGATTCAGCTATTTTAGGTTGACGCAAAGACAAAGCAAACAAACTATCATCTATATGTTTGAACTGAGATTTTAAATTTTGTTGGCTTCTTATATACTTACCAAAAGATGGAGAACCTGCTCTTATGGACTTAAATTGATTCATTACATCTTCCTGAGAAAAAGAATAAGCTAAGAGATTATCCAAAATTTGACGCAACATTTTAACATCCTCTTCTATTTGATCTTTGCTGGAAGCTTCCATAGCCATCTCCATAGCCTTGGACATTTCTTTCATCTTTTTGGAAGCGCTCTTTTGATTCTGTTTTGCTTTAGATTTATTATTATTTTGCAAATCTGAATTAGCTTTATTAAGATCGTCCTTAATACTTTTCTCTTTATCTGAATCAGAAGGAATATCCATAGGAGATTTCAATTCTTCATTATCCTTATCCAATTGTTTCAATTCCTCACGAATTTTATCAAACTCATCCGTCAATTTCTTTTGCTCTTCAACAGAATTTCCTTTTTCATTCTCCGATAACTTGTCTTCTTTTTGAGATAATTTATCAAGTTTTTCAGCTAATTGATCAGCTTTTTTTTCAACATAATAACGCTTAGTAAGCTCAACTAATTGAGCCAAATTCTTGTTTTGACTTTTACTATTTTGTTTTAACTTTTCAATTTTCTCAATGAAATCTTCATCCTTAATTTTATTATTTAACTCATTTAGTTCATCTAATAACTTCTTATTTTTGTCTAATTCTTTATCCGTATTCTCTAATCTCTTTTGTAATAATTCTTTCGTTTCATCTTTCTGTTGAGGATTGGACTTATCCAAATTATTTTTCATTTTATTAGCATACTCCTTCATCAAATCATTTTGAACCTGTTGTTGCTTAATAAAATTATTGATCTTTTGACGGTCATTAAAGTCAAGACTTTCCTTTTCTTTATTTGTCTGTTGTAGCTTTTCCATCTCGGAAAACTGTTTATCTTGCTTCGATAAAGTTTTTTGCAAACTGTTTATAGCGCTATTTTGCTCTTGCAAAGCTTTACTTTGTTTCTCTTCATCAGACAAAATTCTATTAGAAAAAATAATAGAACGAGAACTTTTGAAATGATGAATAGCATCGTTATCGAAAACCTCAAAATAGAAATCATAATTAATACCTTTTTCAACTTCTAAATTACTTGGGAAATTAAAAACAATTTGGTCAAAAGTAGCATGCTTAACAGTAATAGTTCCACGTTTGGCAGAAGCAGGTTTGCCAGATTCATAATACACGATTTGTAACTTAGACAAACCATAATCATCTGCTAATTGTCCAACAAAATAAGAAATTTCGACACCCAAACTATCCGGAGCTTTGGTGATATTAATAGTTGGATACTGATCTTTAATTACATTTAACTGATAATTCAGCTTTTCGAAGTTTTTTATTTGATTATTTGATGTAAATATTTGATATTCTGTATTTTGAATAATATTTTTAGTTAAATTAAAACTATTGTCACTTTTAGTAAATGGAATAACCTGAATATCATTTTTCCAGACAACATTTTCAGTAGCATTAGTGTTCATTCTCCACGTAACTTGAGTCCCTTCAGGAATAATTCCGTTACCGGTTCCTTTTACAACAGCTTTTTTTAAATTTAAATAAGCAGGATAAACAAAAAACATTTCAAAATTAGCAATAGTTGGAACAGCAATTACCTTCAATTCATAATCTGGCGAAACAACATTGTTAGCTTCTAAATGAAATGAAACATTATTAACTGGCTTAGAAATTTTAAATTGAAATTCACCTGGACCAATATTCTCAAGAAAATAACTTTCATTTCCAACAAAAATCATAGCATTTTCAGGAACTAAACTACCATCAGATTTTATGTGTAAAAGAAAATCTTTACCTTGTTCAGTTACCAAACTAGTATTTAAAACTGTAAATCTAAAAGGAGCTGGAGGAATAAAAGTTGAATTAAAATGTACTACTCTATTTAAACTTTGAGAAATAATTCGGCTATTTCCAGAAAGAAAAAAGAAGGAAAGAAACAAAATTGGCAAAACAGCCAAAGGTAAATATTTTCTATTAGTTCCAAAATCGATAGCTTTTCCAAAAGGAACGGGGCGCAAAGAATTCGCTTTTTGCTCAATAGAAGCTAATAATAATTCTGAACTATGAGCCGAACTATGAGCATTAGACAATTGCAAATAATTAGTTAATGTATCACTTACCTCAGTAAAATGATTTCCAATAATTATCGAAGCTTGATTGTAATCAATTCCTTTTTGAAATTTTAATATTTTAAAAATCGGAAAAAATATAAAACGCAGTAATAAATAAGCCTCTACAGTTACAAAAATCCAAAACAAAAGTGTTCTTCCTTGAGGTTTTAACCAAAGGAAATACTCAACAAAAAGCGTAAGTATAAAATAAATTAACCCAAGACCTACGAAAAAAATAATGCCGCGGAGTAACTCATTTGTATAATACTTCTTTATAAAAGCTTCTAACTTTTGATGTATCGAATTTGATTTTTCCAAAACTATCATATTAGTTATTTAATAACCAATAAAAGTAACAATTTTAATGTTTACTAAAAGGTAAATAAAACATAATATTAAAGCACTTCAAAAACACAAATTACAGAAAAGATAAGGACAATTTGAAAATCGTATATTTGCAAAAAAATTACAAAAATGTCTAAACCAGTACGTGTGCGTTTTGCACCAAGTCCAACAGGACCTTTACATATTGGCGGAGTTCGTACCGCTCTATTTAATTATTTATTTGCTAAAAAAAATGGAGGAACTTTCTATTTACGAATAGAAGATACTGACCAAAACAGATTTGTTCCCGGCGCAGAAGAATATATAATGGAATCCTTGGAATGGCTCGGGATTGCTCCAGAAGAAACTGTTGGAAAGAATGAAAAATTTGGACCATACAGACAAAGTGAAAGAAAACATCTTTACAAACAATATGCTGATCAATTAATTGAATCTGGCAATGCCTACTATGCTTTTGACACTGCTGAAGCTTTGGATGCACATAGAAAACAACATGAAGCGGAAGGAAAAACATTCATTTACAACCATCACAATCGTGAAAAATTAGATACTTCTTTAGTTATAACAAAAGAAGAAACAGCTAAAAGAATTGCAAATAATGAAGATTACGTTATCCGTTTTAAAACTCCAGTAAATGAAACTTTACATCTACAAGATATTATTCGTGGAGACGTAAAATTTGAAACAAGTCTTTTAGATGATAAAGTTTTATTCAAAAGTGACGGAATGCCAACCTACCATTTGGCTAATATCGTTGATGATCATTTAATGGAAACTTCACACGTAATTCGTGGCGAAGAATGGTTACCATCAATGCCGTTACACGTAATGTTGTACCGCGCATTTGGGTGGGAAGCACCAGAATTTGCACATTTACCATTGATATTAAAACCAGTTGGAAACGGAAAATTATCGAAACGTGACGGAGATAAAATGGGATTCCCAGTATTCCCACTAGAATGGAAAACCGAAGAAGGTATTTCATCTGGATACAGAGAAAAAGGATTTTTCCCAGAAACAGTTATAAACTTCCTGGCTTTATTGGGTTGGAACGATGGAACCGATAAAGAACTTTTTACTTTGGAAGAATTAACAGAAGCTTTTGATTTGAAAAGAGTTCATAAATCAGGAGCTAAATTTGATCCGGAGAAAAACAAATGGTTCAATCACCAGTACCTGATGCACAAACAAGATACTATTTTAGCGGAAGAATTTGGAAAAGTTATTAAATCAAAAAAACTTGATAAACAGTATTCTTTAAACGAAATGACAAAAATTGTTTCGTTGATCAAAGACAGAGCACACTTTGTTTCAGAGTTTTGGGAAATGAGTGACTTCTTTTTTGTTGCTCCAACAACTTACGATGAAAAAGCAAGCAAAAACTGGAAAGCTGAAACACCAGCTTTAATGCAGGAACTAATATCAGTAATTGAAGAAATAACAGATTTTACTTCTCTAAATATTGAAACAATAGTAAAAGATTGGATGACTAAAAACGAAATTGGAATGGGGAAAGTCATGCAACCCTTCCGATTAAGTCTGGTTGGAGAGCTCAAAGGCCCTCACCTATTTGACATTGTTGAAGTCATTGGCAAAGAAGAAACAAAAGCAAGAATACAAAAAGCAATTAGAACATTATAAGACAAAAAGCTCCCAAAATTGGGAGCTTTTTTATTTTGTAACTTTAAAGGAAATCTTACGTATAACATACACAAACTAAAAAACATTTATTATGGGTCCATCTTTAATTTTTATAGTCATCCTTGGGTTGATTGTATTACTTTCTTCATTTTTTACAGTTAAACAACAAACCAGTGTTATTATCGAACGCTTTGGAAAATTTTTAAGTGTACGCAATTCTGGTTTACAATTCAAAATTCCGGTGATTGATAGAATTGCGGGTCGTGTCAATCTAAAAATTCAACAATTGGATGTTCTTATTGAAACACAAACCAAAGACAATGTTTTCATCAAAATGAAAGTTTCTGTACAATTCAAAGTAATTCAGGAACATGTTTATGAAGCATTTTATAAACTGGAATATCCGCATGATCAAATCACTGCTTATGTATTTGACGTAGTTCGTGCCGAAGTTCCAAAATTGATTTTAGATGACGTTTTTGTTCGTAAAGATGATATTGCAATTGCAGTAAAACGCGAATTGAATGAAGCTATGACAACTTATGGTTATGACATAATCAACACATTGGTGACCGATATTGATCCGGATATTCAAGTAAAAAATGCGATGAACCGTATAAATGCTGCCGAAAGAGAAAAAACGGCCGCTATGTTTGAGTCAGAGGCGCAACGAATTAGAATTGTTGCCAAAGCAAAAGCTGAAGCTGAAAGTAAAAAACTTCAAGGTCAGGGTATTGCAGATCAACGTAGAGAAATTGCCCGTGGTTTGGTAGAAAGCGTTGAAGTTCTTAACAACGTTGGAATCAATTCTCAAGAAGCATCAGCTTTGATAGTAATTACTCAACACTATGATACTTTACAAGCAATTGGAGCTGATACCAATTCGAACTTGATTTTACTACCTAACTCTCCACAAGCGGCAAGTGATATGCTAAACAGTATGGTAACAAGCTTTACCGCTTCAAACATGATTGGAGAAGAAATGAAAAAACAGGGTAAACGAGTTAAAAAATCAAACAATACCGACATAAACTTTAATCCATCAGATACTTCAGGACCAACTGAAACTACTTAATGGGAATTATTCAAAATAAAAAAGAGGCTTAATCGCCTCTTTTTTTGCTTAATAAATAGCTTATAATATACGGAAAAACCGCTTTAAAAATTGTCCTTACAGTATTTGGAATTTCAATTTTGTAAGGTTCCAAGAAACCATTAATAATATTTTCGGGTGTTACTGAATCTTTAGTTTTTTGAACACTTAAAACCAATTTTTGATATCCGATCTCTTTTTCCAATTTTAAGATCTCCAAATCTTTTTCAATCTCAGCATACGATGAATATTTTCTTGTTTCCATATTTAATCGTTAAAAAAGATTTCTGAAAATTTTTCTAAAATTGGTCCTTCAACCACTTTGTCTTTAATTAAAAATAAAAGAAAAGTAACAACTAAATAAAACCCACCAACAATAAGAAAACCTGTAGCATAACTATCAAAATAGCAAGCAATAGCTAAAGCAGCTGCGACAGATCCAAATAACAAAACCATAGAAATACACAACAAAATTAAAGCAAACTTTAAAATCATTGTGGTTGATTTCATGGCAACTTTGAAACCCCATAGTTTATAATAGGCAGCAGTTTTTTCTAAATAAGCCTGCGCTTGATCTTGAATCCTATCCGTGTTTTCTTTTATTTCATCAAAAGCCATAGATGCCGTTATTTACTTCTGTAATTTAGCATTTTTTAATTTAAGATCAGCTAATTTGTTTTCTAAAAATGTAATAACATCTTCAGTCTTATGGCTAAATGAATTAACTATGTTTTGATAATTACCATCAACATCGTCTTTACCTATTAAATCCTTTGCTTTCGAAATCAATTTATTGGACACTTCATGATATTTATCCTGAAGATTATGTTTCGCATCGTCAAAACCATCTTTTATTTTTTCTCTGGTTTTTGATCCTTTATCAGGTGCAAACAAAATTCCTATTCCAGCACCGATAGCTGCACCTACCAAAATGGCAACAATTGTATTTCCTGTGTTATTTGACATGTTACATGAATTTAAAGGTTACTACTCATAAAAATACAACTTTATCAACAAAGTTATGTTAACAAGCAGTTAAAGTAAAGGAAAATGACATCAAAAATCAAAATAAAGCGATTGCCTGAACCTAAATTATAAATTGATATATTGACTCACATAATAAATAAAACAGCCGTAAAAAGCATTTATTAAAGCCAATATTAATAAATTTTAACTATAAAATTTTTATTATTAATTATAAAAATAAATAATAAAAACTAATTATTAATATTATAAATTAAATTTCAACAAACTATTATTAATAAAAACTATTATTTAAAACATAATAATAATAAAAATAAATTTTAAATATAAAAAAGAGATCAATTTAATCAAAACTTAAAATAAAGCTACCTCATTAACTAAAATTTAAAAAACATAAATTGATATAAACAAATTAAAATTTTCTCTTAAAATTAATTTATGAAAGCCACTTTTAATCATCAAAAATTATAAATTTTAAATACTTAATCAATAATATATATAATAAAAAAGTGCTTTATAAAAAGCACTTTTAATTGATAAAAACTATAATTTAAATTTTTAGATTGAAGTAAGCACTTCTAAAACTTTTTCGTTTTTCTCTACATTCTTCAACTCTAAAATTTGACCTTCGAAAATTGGGCTATTAACTAAATCACTTTTAATATTCAATAATACAAAAACACGTGCTGCTGCCAACTGGCTTTTCAAAGACATATTGTATAATTTGTGTAAAACTTCAACATCAATATCATTCGTTTTTACTTTATCTGAAAAATGCAGAATCAAATTGGCAAACAATAAAGAGTTATTATCATTCTTCACATTTTTAACCAAAGTTTGACAAAGCAAACTAAAGTTATTGATCGATTTTATGTTATCAACAATAATATTTAAAAGTGCCGAAGCTGCTTTATCATCTTTTTCTTTAACGTATTTATTAATTTCTTTTTGAGTATTTGTCAACAAATTAGCCTCTTTTTTATCCTTCTCCTCCCATGCATCTTTGAGTCCTACAGTTTTGTTAAATACTAATTTTAAACTAGTTGCATCTTTATCAACAACAAAATAACCCAAACGTTGAAATTGGAAATGTTCACCGATTTTAGCTTCAGATAAACTTGGCTCTACAAAACCTTTCACAATTTGTAACGAAGCTGAGTTCATAAAATCAAGGAAACTTTTCTCTTTATGGCTGTCCGGTGCTTCATCAATAAACAAACGATCATACAAACGAACTTCGGCTTCAACAGCAGTTTTCACCGCAACCCAATGCAAAGTCCCTGCCACTTTTCGTTGACTTGCCTCGCTCCCACTTCCGCTTCTTGAATCCGGATCGTAAGTAACTTTAATCTCAGTGATATTACCTTTTGAATCTTTGGTAACACTCTCTCCTTTAATAATATAACCATTTTTAAGACGCACTTCATTTCCAATACTTAAACGGAAAAACTTTGCCGGAGCCACTTCAAGGAAATCATCTCTTTCGATGTATAATTCACGGGAAAAAGGAACTTTTCTATAACCTGCCGATTCATCTTCTTGATTATTTTCGGCATCAAGCAGCTCCTCTACCCCTTCAGGATAATTGGTAATTACTACTTTAACAGGATCCAAAACCGCCATAACCCTTGGAGCCGTTTTGTTTAAATCCTCACGTAAACAAAAATCCAAAAGCGAAATATCAATAATATTTTCACGCTTCGCAACACCAATTACTTCGCAGAATTTACGAATAGAAGCTGCTGTATAACCACGTCTTCTTAAACCCGAAATAGTAGGCATTCTAGGATCATCCCAACCATTTACGATATTTTCCTGAACCAATTGCAAGAGCTTTCGCTTACTCATTACAGTATAGTTCAAGTTCAAACGAGCAAACTCATATTGATTCGGCTTTACTTGATTTTCATCATAGATTTGTTCCAAAAACCAATCATATAATTCGCGGTGCATCACAAATTCCAAAGTACAAATTGAATGTGAAATTTGCTCAATATAATCACTTTCACCATGCGCAAAATCATACATTGGATAAATATTCCATTCATTACCGGTTCTATGGTGATGACGGTGTAATATTCTGTACATCAAAGGATCACGCATCAACATATTTGAAGATGCCATATCAATTTTCGCTCTTAAAACATGGCTTCCTTCAGGATAATCGCCATTTTTCATTCCTTCAAAAAGAGCTAAATTTTCTTCAATAGAACGGTTTCTGTAAGGTCCATCAACGCCAGGTTGAGTTGGCGTTCCTTTTTGAGCAGCCATATCTTCAGATGATTGACTATCAACATAGGCTTTGCCTTTTTTAATTAACAAAATTGCCCAATCATACAACTGCTGAAAATAATCAGAAGCATATCGTTCCTCAGCCCAATTAAAACCTAACCATTGCAAATCTTCCTTAATGGCATCTACATATTCCTGTTCCTCTTTGGCCGGATTGGTATCGTCAAAACGCAGATTTACGGGTGCATTGTATTTTAAACCCAAACCAAAATTAAGACAAATTGATTTAGCGTGACCAATGTGTAAATACCCATTAGGTTCTGGTGGAAAACGAAAGCGTAATTTATTTTGTGGAAAACCGTTTGCTAAACTGTCTTCTATGATTTGTTCAATAAAATGAAGTGATTTCTCTTCTGATGCCATTTTTTAAAATTTTAGCAAAGATAAAAAATAGATAATAGATTACAGTCAATAACAATATAGACTTTACAGAAAAAACACTAGTCAATTTTTTATACATTTGTATTAATTATTTACGCCTTATAAGCATAAAATAATGCATTCTGATTACTCAAAAAATTAAAAAAATGGGAACAATAAGATTAAAAAACATCCGTACTTTTTCCTATCACGGTTGTTTGATCGAAGAAGGAAAAATAGGTTCGGATTACAGTGTGGATTTGGAAATCAAAACCAATTTGAAGCATTCTTCAGAGTCTGATAACCTAAATGATACCGTAGATTACGTTCATTTGAATAAAATTGTGGTTGAAGAAATGGCAATCCGTTCCAATTTACTTGAACATGTAGCCAAAAGAATTATCGATAGGGCCTTGGCAGAACTCGAAACTGTTTCAAAAATCAAAGTTGCAGTTTCAAAAATAAATCCTCCTATAGGCGGTGATGTTGAAGCCGTTACCATAGAAATGGAAGAAGAACGTTATTTCAATTTATAACTTTGTAATAAAAAATAGAAAAAAGTTAGCTCTAAACTTTTAAACTTTAAAATTTTGAGTTACTTTTGCCATCCGTTAAACAATGGCGTCGTGGCCGAGCGGCTAGGCTGGGCTCTGCAAAAGCTCCTACTCCGGTTCGAATCCGGACGATGCCTCAAAAACCTCTAAAGCAATTTAGAGGTTTTTTTATGTTCTATTTTTAGAAAAAATAAGGTAAATTTAATGTTCGAATCCGGACGATTAAAAATATATTTTTCCATACAGACGTAGAGATGCACTGCAGTGCATCTCTACTACATATTGTTTTACACAAAATGTTTTATTATAAAATTTCATAAAAAAACCTCTGAAAATCAGAGGTTTTTTTATGAAATTTTAATTATTAACAAACTACTTTTCAATCTTTTCAAAAGCATTTTTTACCATTTGTTTTTCTTTGGGAAACCAACCTTGAAATATTAAGGCAAATCCAAAAATTATCAAAACGACACTGATTCCTCTTTTAATTTTATAAATATTGGTTGGGGTCATTTTATGTTTCAATTGTTTAGCCAAGACGATTTTTATACAATCAATAGATAAATAAGTTACAATTACAGAAACAAAAAAAGTCAATACCCTTGAGGTTTCCATTTCTAATTTTGGACCTACCGAAATAATTACAGCTAGCCAAAAGCCCAAAACTCCGATGTTTATTATATTTAAAAAGAAACCTTTGACAAGTAGTCCGAGGTAATTTTTTTTGATGATTTCATTATCGATTGTTTTTGTATTTACCCTCTTTTCTTTTTTGATTCCAAGAAAAGAAATAAAACCATATGCCATCATAATAAAACCTCCAAAAATGAACAAGGACGAATTATCATTTAAACTCGAAATCAATCTATAACTTCCTAAATAAGCAATTGTTATAAAAAAAACATCTCCTAAAACAACACCTAAATCAAAAACTAAAGCGGCTCTAAATCCCTTAATTATACTTGTTTCAAGCAAAATAAAAAACACAGGGCCAATCATAAAACTCAAAAGGACTCCCCACGGAACCCCCATTAAAACATCGTTTATCATTAAAAAATGACTTTAAAAATTATTTATTATTTCTGAACTACAGTTCCACCCATAAGTGTTTCCTGTTTTAATTCCTTTGGTTTTCCATAAACAAAAATGGTACCTCCTGCTTTTACTTTGGCATCAACAAGTGTAGTCGCATGTACATCGGCGCTTCCTCCTGCTGATATACTAACGATTGTTTGGGAAGTTTCCAAATCTTTGCCTTTAAAAGCACCTCCAGAATTAATGGAAACTATTTGAGTGACAGCTTTACCTGTTACAGCAACAATCCCGCCTGAAAAAGCCTTAATTGCAGCTCTATCCACATCAACTGCAACAGTGATCTTGGCACCTTCCTGTGTACTTAAATCCAAAGAAGTTTGTTTAAAAATATCGGCGCAAGTTACAACACTTCCTTCATTGGCATCTATTGAATGGATTCTTTTGAAATATAAAGTTACTTTGGCCTCATTACCGGACATCATCTTTGTCAAAGGCATTCTTATTTTCAAAAGCCCATTTTTATTGACAATTTCTACTTTACTTTGCTCTGTCCCACTAATTTCAGCTTTATTTTCATTAGAAGCTATTAAAGTGACACTCAATTTATCAAACACTTTTAAATCATCAAAATCCCCAAGAGCTATAGTGGTTTGTGCAAAAGTGAATTGAGCAAGAAAAACAAATACAACCGAAATTATTGTTTTCATGTTTTAAAAAATTAATTGTTTAGTAAAAATTATAAGCTACTAATTTTCCACGTTTTATACTAAAAACTCAGCAACTTAGTAACGATTAAAAAAATTATTCATTTCTTCTTATAAAATTGAAATCCAATTGTTTTTTAACCAAATCGGCATTTTTTACAGTTACATAAATTTCATCGCCAAGTTGTAATAATCGATTGGAATTAGCACCGACCAAAGCATATTGTTTTTCGTCGAAAGTATAATAATCCTCTTTAATTTCGCGAGCCCTTACCATACCTTCACATTTATTTTCTACAATTTCAACATAAATTCCCCATTCGGTAACCCCTGAAATTACACCTAAAAATTCCTGATCATTATGGTTTTGCATGTATTTTACCTGCATGTATTTTATAGAATCCCTTTCGGCATTGGTAGCCAAACCTTCCATAGTTGATGAATGCAAACATTTGGTTTCATACGTTTCTTCATCAACCGATTTTCCACCATCCAAATAGTACTGCAATAAACGGTGAACCATTACATCCGGATATCTACGAATAGGCGATGTAAAATGCGAATAATAATCAAAAGCCAATCCATAATGGCCGATATTATCCGTTGAATATTTGGCTTTACTCATCGATCGGATGGCCAACGTGTCAATTAGATTTTGCTCTTTTTTACCGTTTACTTCTTCCATCAAAGCGTTCAATGATTTCGAAATGTCGCCTTTATTTCTAAAATCTATTTTATAACCAAACTTAGCAATAACAGTTTGCATCGCTATTAATTTGTCCTCATTTGGTTCATCGTGAATCCTATAAACAAATGTCTTCTTTTGTTTTCCAATGAATTCAGCCACTTTTCTATTTGCTAATAACATGAATTCTTCAATCAGATGGTTGGCGTCTTTAGCAATTTTAAAATAAACTCCCTCCGGTTCTCCTTCTTGATCCAAATTGAATTTTACTTCGACTTTGTCAAAAGAAATAGCACCTTCGTTCATTCTTCTTTTTCGGAAAATTTTCGCTAACTGATCCATTTTCAGTGTGGCTTCTACAATTTCGTCCGAAACAACATAGGAACTTCCGGTAATTGAAATTTCAACCGGTATGGTATTGTCTTTGGTTTCAATAATATACTGTGCTTCTTCATAAGCAAATCGTTGATCCGAAAAGATTACTGTTCTTCCAAACCACTGATTCACCACCTGACAATTTTCAGTAATTTCAAAAATAGCCGAGAATGTATATTTCTCTTCCTGAGGACGTAACGAACAGGCAAAATTCGAAAGCACTTCAGGTAACATCGGCACTACCCTATCCACCAAATAAACTGATGTCGCCCTTTGATAAGCTTCATCATCAAGTATTGTTCCTTCTTCCAAATAATGCGAAACATCCGCAATATGAACTCCTATTTCGTAATTACCGTTTTCTAACTTTTTGAAAGACAATGCATCATCAAAATCCTTCGCATCTTTCGGGTCAATCGTAAAAGTCAGCGTATCACGCATATCGCGACGCTTGGCTATTTCACTTTCAGAGATCGAAGTATCAATTTTTTGGGCAAATGTCTCTACTTCTATCGGAAATTCGGCAGGTAAACCATATTCGGCTAAAATCGCATGAATTTCGGTATCGTGCTCACCGGGTTTTCCAAGGACTTTCACCACTTTTCCAAAAGGACTATCGGCTCTTGCAGGCCAATCTTCAATATGAACCAAAACTACATCTCCTTGTTCGGCCTCTCCTATTTTATCTTTTGGAATAAAAATATCGGTGTACATTTTCGGATTGGCAGTTGATACAAAAGAGAAATTCTTTTGAATATCAATAACTCCAACGAAATCAGTTTTATATCTTTCTACTATTTCAACTACTTCACCTTCTGCCCTTCTGCCGCTTCTTTTGTTATAAACATAAACTTTTACGGTATCTTTATCCAAAGCGTGATTCAAATTATTGCTCGGAATAAAGATATCTTCTTCGAATTCAGGACAAATGAAATACGCACTTTTACGACCGGTCATATCGATCGTTCCTTCGTAATAGTCTTTACTAATTGCCTTTATTAAATATTTTCCCGGTTCGGATTCTATAATTTTTTTGGATGCTGCCAAAATCTTTAAATCTTTTATGATTTGGTTGCGGCTTTGGGTGTCATCTACTTCTAATTTCGCGGCTATTTGCTTATAATTAAAGGATTTATTGGCACTTTTCGATAATATTTTTATAATTTTATCTGAGAAATCTTTACCTTTCTTTATCGGCTTTCTTAATTTTTTACCCATGTATCTTTTCTTAAAGGTTTAAAATTACAAAATAGTATTCACTATTCCGTGTTCTCGAAGCTTTTTAAACTAATAATATCTTTACTACATTTATAAAAAATTCAAAATGAAAAGCTTTAAAACGATAGCTATTTTTAATTTTCCGCATGAAATTGTGGTTCTCAGACATATTTTGGATCAGGAAAAAATTCATTATTTTTTCGAAAACGAAAACATTATCTCCATCGATCCATTGGCAACCTTTGCCTACGGTGGAATTCAACTCAAAGTACACCCAAACGATTTTGAACAAGTTCAGGAAATCTTGGACAATTTGAATTCCAAACTTCGCATCGTTTAAAATTTTTCAAATCAATATTTTTTTGGGCGTGACCACAAGGGTCGGGCTGTACGTTCCCGCTTCCCGATGAAAAATCGGGAGAGCTCCACTGCCATCCCTCACGCAAATTCTGCAAAACAACAGCAGTAGCAGAAAAAACAAAAAAACTTTTGAAGAAACAGAATGCTTTCAAATATTTTTTGTTTTCAAATTTCAAAGTTGTCAACATATATTAAATACAACAAAAAAGAATTTTTAAAATTTTAAAAAAATTGATTGTTATTATAGCTTGTTAATATGTCAAATAAATTTTTTTTGAAAGTCCTTGAAATCTCGTTTTGCTTATTTATACCGAGTTATTAACATAGTTATTTTTATATAAAATGCTTATTTATAAGATATTTTGTATTTTAATTAACAACCGTTGACAACTAAAAATGATTTGTTTTTGTAGATAAGTTGACATGTTGATAGTTGTTGAAAATCTTATTTTTGATATTGATAACTTTTCTAAAAATTCCTCAAACTTTATTTGGATTTTAAATATAGGTTTTGGATTACTTAAATTTTGTTTACAAATCCAAAAAACTTCTAAAAATCTATTTAAAGTTATAAACATTTTGTGTTAATTTAAAGTTATCTGAATATCAAGTATTTACGTTTTGGTATTAACACTACAAAAATTTAACATTAAAATTATATTCTGCCTATTGATTTGCAGACTATTATGTTTTTATGAAAATGTTAATAACCTTAAAAAAATCTTATTATCAATAAGTTAAAGTAATAAGCTTTTGACTGTTCTTTTTTTGAGATTAATTGTTAGCTTTTATAAAATGTGAATAACTAACAATTAATCAGAAATCACTATTTTCTAATCACTTTTTTATGGTTTATATCTAAAATAGATTGGTTAAATTTGCAGTGCAAAAAAATCTAATACAAAAAAAATGAAAATTTCGATAGGTAATGACCACGCTGGACCAGATTATAAAAAAGCCATAGTCCAATATTTAGAATCAAAAGGACATCAGGTAACCAATTACGGAACCGACACAGATGCATCTGTAGATTACCCTGATTTTGGGCATCCTGTTGCAAATGATGTTTCTGAAGGAAAAGCAGATTTTGGAATCGTGATTTGTGGTTCAGGAAACGGTATCGCCATGACAGTAAACAAGCATCCAAAAGTGAGAGCAGGTTTATGTTGGATTAAAGAAATTGCTTATTTGACCCGTTTGCATAATGATGCTAACATTGTTAGTATTCCAGCCCGTTATACTTCTATCCAACAGGCAATTGAGATTGTTGATACTTTTTTGAATACCGAATTTGAAGGAGGAAGACACCAAAACAGAGTTGATAAAATAAGCTGCTAAAATATTTTGGAACATCATCACAATCACGAACATCATCATCACCATCATGTAGAAGGCAAGAATTTGTTGTTTTCGATTGTTTTGAATATTGTAATTACGGTTGCACAAGTTATTGGCGGAATTCTTTCAGGAAGTTTGGCTTTATTATCGGATGCCTTGCATAATTTTTCCGATGTATTGTCTTTGGTATTCAGTTATATTGCTCATAAATTATCCCGAAAAAAAGCCTCCAACGACCAAACTTTTGGTTATAAAAGAGCCGAATTGATTGCCGCTTTCATTAATGCAATGACCTTAATCATTGTGGCTATTTTTTTGGTTTATGAAGCGATAGAACGATTTTTCAATCCGCAGTCCATTAAATTTGGATTGGTAATTTGGATGTCTATCCTTGGAATTGCCATGAATGGTTTGTCTGTACTATTATTAAAAAATGATGCAGACAAAAACTTGAACATGAAATCGGCTTATCTGCATTTGTTTTCGGATATGCTTGCTTCAGTTGCGGTTTTAATTGGAGGTTTCCTGATGAAATATTTCCAATGGTTTTGGATTGATAGTGTATTAACATTAGTAATTGCCATTTATTTAATAATCGTTGGAATTGATTTACTAAAAGAATCCACTCAAATGCTGATGCTTTTTACGCCAAGTCATCTCGACATTGATGAAATTATCAGCGAAGTGCATAAAATTCCGGGAGCGGATAAATTACATCATATACATCTTTGGTATCTCAACGAAGAAGAATTACACCTTGAAGCGCATTTGGATTGTTCTGAAGACATAAAAATGTCTGAATTCAATGTTCTTTTGGGCAAAGTAGAAAAGGTTTTATTCGAAAAATTCCACATCAACCACATCAATATTCAACCTGAGTATAAAAAAGAAGAAGATTCTAAGGATTTTATAGTTCAGGATTGATATTCAAAAAAAATCGCGGTGCTTCGCACCAAAATAATTTTAAGCTTGGTTGAAATTAACCGGGCTTTTTTATACTGTCTAAATTTCCAATTATTTTAATAAACCACTATGGACTAAAAGTTCATAGTTTTAACTTGGCAAACTTTTAGTTTGCAAGGTTTGATTCCGAAAAATTAATGAAATTGCCACAGATTCACAGATTTTAAAATCATTTTAAAATCTGTGAATCTGTGGCAAATGATTTTTTTTAGAAGCTAAAAGCGAAATGTACTTTAGTGCATAGTTTTAACTATTTTTAGAACCAATAAAACCAAGCAATCAAAATTTGAATAGATATGATTCCAAAATATTTCCACAAATAGGATATTTTTGATGTTTTATGTCTAAAAATGAGCATTGCTAAACCAGAACCAACTGTTCCTCCCAAAAAAACAAAACCCAAAAGAGATCGCTCCGGAATTCGCAATTTTTGTGTCTTTGCCAAATGTTTATCATAAGCTATTTGGAAAAAGGCACTTATATTTAAAATCAAAAAATAGTAGAATAAAATTTTCATTTAACTAAAATTAAGTTTCAAAGATATTATTTTAGCTGTCCAAAAAATAAAAAAATGACCAACATACAATTCATCTCCAAGTCTGTTCAAACCGCAGCAATCAATATTCAAAATACGGTTCAATTATTACAGGAAGACTGCACGATTCCGTTTATTTCCCGTTACCGAAAAGATAAAACAGGAAATTTGGATGAAACGGTTATTGAACAAATTGCCAAACTACAAAAGGAATATGAAACGATTGTAAAACGAAAAGAAGCGATTTTAAAATCGATTGAAGAGCAAAACGCACTTTCATCGGATTTAAAATCAAAAATAGATCAATCCTTCGACTTACAGGAATTGGAGGATTTTTATCTGCCTTATAAAAAGAAAAAACGCACTAAGGCCGATGTTGCCAGAGAGAATGGATTAGAACCTTTGGCTAAGATTATTATGAACCAAGGGAAAGACGATGTTGATTTCTTGGCGACACAATATTTGAATGAAAATGTAATCAATGAAGAATCGGCTTTGCAAGGAGCTCGAGACATTATTGCAGAATGGATTAATGAAAATATTTACGTTAGAAAACAATTGAGAAGATTGTTTGAACGTAAATCAACCATCACTACAAAAGTGGTTAAGGCCAAAAAAGAGGAGGAAGGTGCACAGAAATTCAATCAGTATTTTGATTGGTCAGAACCGTTGACCAAAGCACCGTCCCATCGTTTGTTGGCTATTTTGAGAGCCGAAAACGAAGGTTTTATCAAATTTAAAGTCGATGTGGAGCTTGATGATGCTTACGATATTATTGATGAATTAATCATAAAAGGCGAAAACAGCACGACGCCACATATTCAGTTGGCGATTGAGGACAGTTACAAACGTTTGCTGAATCCGGCGATTTCGAATGAAACATTGCAGGAAGCCAAAGCTAAAGCAGATGCCAATTCGATTCAGGTATTTGCCAATAATTTAGGGCAGTTGCTGTTGGCACCGCCGTTGGGCGAGAAACGAATTTTGGCGATTGACCCAGGATTCCGTTCGGGCTGTAAAGTAGTTTGTTTGGACGAAAAAGGTGATTTGTTGTACAACGAAACTATTTATCCGCACGCACCGCAGAACGAAACGGCTATGGCGATGAAAAAGATAAAATCGATGGTCAATGCTTATAATATTGACGCCATTTCCATCGGAAACGGAACCGCTTCAAGAGAAACAGAATTCTTTATCAAAAAAATTGCTTTTGACAAGCCTGTTCAGGTTTTTATAGTTTCGGAGGCAGGTGCTTCGGTGTATTCGGCTTCGAAAATTGCGAGAGAAGAATTTCCTAATTATGATGTGACGGTTCGAGGATCGGTTTCTATTGGAAGACGATTATCGGATCCATTGGCTGAATTGGTGAAAATTGACCCAAAAGCCATTGGAGTAGGGCAATATCAACACGATGTGGATCAAACCAAATTGAAGGAAGAACTTGACAATACGGTGATTCGTTGCGTGAACTCGGTGGGGATCAATATCAATACGGCAAGTAAACATTTATTGGGTTACGTGAGCGGAATAGGAGAGAAGTTGGCAGAAAATATAGTACAATATCGTTCGGAAAATGGTCCTTTTACTGATAGAAAACAATTGAAAAAAGTGCCTCGCTTGGGCGATAAAGCGTATCAACAAGGAGTGGCCTTTATCCGAATTTCGAACGCTAAAAATCCTTTGGACAATTCGGCCGTGCATCCGGAAGCTTATGCAATTGTTGAAAAAATGGCAAAAGACTTAAAATTATCGGTAAACGATTTGATTGCCAATAAAGAAAAAACAGCTTTGATTAAAGCCGAGAATTATATCACACCCGAAATTGGGTTATTGACCTTAAAAGACATCATCAAAGAGCTTGAAAAACCAGGTTTAGACCCAAGAAAATCGGCCAAAGTATTCGAATTCGACCCGAATGTAAAATCAATAAAGGACCTGAAAACCGGAATGATTCTGCCGGGAATTGTCAACAATATTACCAATTTTGGATGCTTTGTAGATTTAGGAATCAAAGAAAGCGGATTGGTCCATATTTCCCAACTGAAAGTCGGTTTTGTAAGCGATGTGAATGAAGTGGTAAAACTACACCAGCACGTGGAGGTAAAAGTTACTGAAGTGGATGAAGACAGGAAGCGTATTCAGTTGACTATGGTTCTTTAATAATTATACAATTGACGAAAATTAATTAAATTCCGTCACTATACTGACGGAAATCAATTAAATTCCGTCAGTATAGTGACGGAAATCAATAAATATACTTATATTTGTGTCAATTAAAATCTACTTTTATGGAAATAAATAGGTTGGCACTTGATTTAGTTTTGCAAAAATTACAACCCAACAAAGTAATCGTTTTGTTAGGAGCCAGGAGGGTAGGCAAGACCGAACTGATTAAGAAGCTCATGGAAAAAGTGACCGAAAAAGTACTTTTTTTAAATGGAGACGATATTGAATCCCATAATTTATTAGAAATTCAGAGTACTGCCAATTTTAAAAGATTGCTTGGTGACACGAAATTTTTGATAATTGATGAAGCGCAAGAAATACCTGCCATTGGCAAAAAACTAAAATTGATGGTGGATACTATCGAAGATTTAAAAGTTTTGGTAACAGGTTCTTCGGCATTTGAAATTAACAATCAGTTAGGTGAGCCGTTAGTTGGCCGGATGAAAACCATCAATTTATATCCTATTTCACAAATTGAATTCTCAAAAACTGAAAATTTTCTTGAAACCCGAAATTACCTTGAAGACCGATTAATATTGGGTAGTTATCCCGAATTGAGCCATATTACAAATCGAGAAGATAAAATAAGTTATTTAAAAGAATTGGTAAATACGCAATTGTTGAGAGATGTTTTTGCTTTTGAAGGTATCAAAAAAAGAGATAAAATTATTGCTTTACTTCAGATTATTGCCTTTAGAACTGGCAGTGAATTATCACTCGAAAGTGTGGGACGTGATTTGCAAATTAGTAAAAACACCGTCGAAAAGTATTTGGATTTATTTACTAAGGTTTTTATAATTTATAGTGTATCAGGGTTCAGCAGAAATAGGGATAATGAAATCACTAAAATGAAAAAATGGTATTTTGTTGATAATGGTATCCGAAATGCCATTATCAATTCGTTTAATCCATTGAATACCAGAGAAGATGTTGGCAAACTTTGGGAAAATTATCTGAATTCGGAACGAATTAAAAAAATGAGTTATACCGAAAATTTTGTTCATGACTACTTTTGGCGCACCCATACCAAACAGGAAATAGATAGGATAGAAGAAAAAGACGAACGGTTATCGGCTTTTGAATATAAATACGGAAAAACTAAATCAAAGATCCCAACGGAATTCGCAAAATCCTATCCGGAAGCTACTTTTGAAATTATAAATCAAGACAACTATTTGGATTATATACTTTAAAAAGGATTCAGTTAATGATGTTTTATAAAATTTCAAATCCCAATCCAAAATACTTTGGATTGGGATTTTTGTTTAAGTAAAAAACTACAAAGTGTATAAAACTACGTATTTTTACTTATTTATAAAGATTTACGAATATTCAAAAAAGTAAGGCTTCTAAGTATATGAAATAATAATGGATGTCATTTTTTAGGGTTCATTTATATAAAATGCGTAAAAAAAGAGTCTTTTTTTGAACGGACTAAGCTGTTTATAGGGCATTGCTAATTATTATTTATTGCGAAAAACTTATACATTTACTTAAAATAAAGACAGTTACAGTATAATATTTACTGATTTTGAGATTTAGCCGATATTTATCATTGAATGGAACAATTGGTTTTTGGAGTATTAAGTAAAAAACAATAGATAGCTACAGATGAAAGATAATCAAGCCATTTGCAACAGTTGTAGTAATGATAATTGTTTTATCAGAAAGCATATTCATTTGCCCAACATGCAAAGTTATATAGAGAAAAAGCACAGTTTTACCTGCAAGAAAGCACAGCAGTTTATTATAGAGGGAGCACCGATTCAAGGGCTTTATTTCGTGCAAAAAGGGAAGGTGAAAACAGTGAAAACAGGAATCAACGGGAGGGAACAAATCGTTCGTTTTACTACTGATGGTGACACCGTTGGTTTCAGGGGATTTGGGACAAGCAACCGCTATTTGATAGGTGCTTATGCCTTGGAAGATACGGTTTTGTGCAATTTTAATAATGAAGTGATGGTGGACATTCTTAAAAATGTTCCTGAATTCACTTATGATATGATGCTTTTTTATGCGGAGGAATTGAACAAGAGTGAGAACAATATTCGAAAAATTGCCCACATGAACGTGCGTGAGCGCGTGATTGACACCTTATTATATATTCATCGAAAATTTGGTCAAATTAATGACTTGATTAATATTGATTTGTCCCGAAAAGAAATCGCCGATTTTGCCGGAACTACCGAAGAACAGGTAACGCGTGTGATTTCGAGTTTAAAGAGAGAGGAATTGATAAAAACGGTCGGAAAGAAAATAGGATTGCAAAAAATCAACAAAATGCAATCGGAAATTATGGAACATAAGTACGTATAAGTAGTTTTATATTTCAATTTTTAATTAATGAGCCCCTTTTGGGGCTTTTTTCATGGAAATAAGTGTCGTTTTTTTAAAAAAAGTTTTCAGACTTTTTTTCTAAGTAAGCGTTTTATGCAAAAACTAAGTATTGTTAATCCCAATAAAATAGGGAACTAGCAAAATATTTTTGCGAAAACGCAATAAATAAATTGTTATCAGAAGAATTTTTGCTGTGTAAAAAAGAGGTTTTAGTCTGTAAAAAGAAAATACTTAAGTATAAATACGTATGTAAATTTGCTTCATACTAATCAAAACAAATATATTATGCAAAAGATTTCAAATACAATACAAAAAATAAAAACACTTAGAGAAGGGAAAAAATCAAGATCTATTTTATTAGGAATGGCAGTAACCCTATTTGGATTGAATGCCGCTAATGCACAGTTAACTGCAACCGGACAATTTAGACCAAGAACGGAATTTAGAGATGGTTACAGCACTTTGCAGTCCAAAGATATGAAGACAGCAGCATTTACTTCTCAACGTACAAGATTGAATATTGGATTTACTGGATATAGATTCAAATTTTTTACTGCTATTCAAGATGTTCGTGTTTGGGGACAAGATGCTTCAACAATCAACAGAGTGACAACAGCAGAGAATAACGGAATTCAATTACACGAAGCTTGGGGTGAAATTATACTGAACGACACAGTAAGCAGTATTCAAAATTTATCTTTAAAAATAGGGCGTCAAGAGATTGCTTATGATGATCAAAAAGTGATAGGAGGACTGGATTGGTTACAACAGGCACGTTATCACGATGCGGTTGTCCTTAAATATTTCAACAAAGGTTGGACAGCCGATTTTGGAGCCGCTTTCAATCAAAACAAAGAACTGTTGTCAGGAACAATTTATAATGGGGTTCCGGCCGCAACTGCAGGTTATACCGCAGGGACTAACAATTTGGGAACCAACTACAAATCATTGGAATATGTGTATTTGGCTAAAAAGTTTTATTTCGGAGACATTTCGTTCTTATTCTTAAGTGACAATTTTAATAAATATTCAAATGTTACTTCCGGAACTCCGCCAGTGGTGACCAAAGTAAATGAACAAGGAATTTGGACCCGCAACACGACTGGTTTCTACTACAACGTGAATGCAACCCGAAAACTGAAATTTGAAGGAAGTGTGTACCACCAATTTGGTCACGATAAAAACGGACGTAGTTTAGACGCTAATTTGGCATCGATCACTTCAACTTTGCAAATAGGAAGAAAACTGTTTGTAGGCCCTGGAATTGATTATTTATCAGGAAATGACGGAACAAAAGCAGTTACAGCAACTTCAGATAACAATCAATTTGATCCACTTTATGGAACACCTCATAAATTCTGGGGATATATGGACTACTTCTATGCATCGAGTGGTTTCGGTTCACAAGGGTTGTTAAACTACTTCTTGAAAGCTAAATACAACTTGAAAGACAATCTAACCCTTTTTGCTGATTTACATTGTTTTGAAGCTGGAAACACTTTGTCTAACGGTACTGGAGGATCTCAAAACAGTTATTTAGGAACTGAGCTTGATTTGAAAATGTCTTACAACATGACTAAAATGATCAATATCGAAGCCGGTTACTCCTACATGCAAGCAACCAATTCTATGGCATCGGCACAAGTTAAAAATGTTGCAAACGCGAACCTAAGTCCACAATGGGCCTATGTGATGGTAAACATCAAACCTAACTTTTTGAACAAAAAATAATAGAATCAACTTTTAAAAATTAAAAAAATGACACGTACTAGAAACCATATAAGTACACTTTTGACCATCACGATGTTGGTAGTGTGCATGATTTTGTTCTCTTCTTTCACTACAAAACCTAATCCGCCAGTTAAAGAACCTGTGAGACTAGGATTCATTCCGCTAACCGATTGTTCTCCAATCGTAATGGCAAAGGAACTTGGATTATTTGCAAAATACGGTGTTGATGTCGTAGTAACCAAAGAAACTTCTTGGGCGAATGTTAGAGACAAGATCTTAACAGGAGAATTGGATGGAGCTCACTGTCTTTACAGTATGCCTTTTTCAGTATATACAGGAGTAGGAGGAAAGGCCGGTTCTGAAATGAAAATAGCCATGATGCTCAGTGTAAATGGGCAAGCGATCACTTTGTCGAATGATTTTTGCGGAAAAGTTGCATTCAAACAAATGAACAAAGTGACGCCTGTCGTGGCTGCTAAATTAAAAGCTGAAAAAGAAGTGACTTTTGCGATGACTTTCCCTGGAGGAACACACGATTTGTGGTTGAGAAACTGGATGTCAATAGCCGGATTGAATCAAAAAGCGGTAAAAATTATTACTATTCCGCCTCCGCAAATGGTAGCCAACATGAAAGTTGGAAATATGGACGGATACTGTGTAGGTGAGCCTTGGGGAGGTGTGGCCGTAAAACAGGGAATTGGATTTACACAAATCGCTTCTCAAGATATTTGGAAAGATCACCCGGAAAAAGCATTGGTTGTAAACAAAGACTTTAGCAATTCACGTCGTGAAGATTTAAAGAAAGTAATGAAAGCGATTATGGAAGCTTGTATCTGGCTGGATAACCCTGCCAATCGTAAGAAAGCTGCAGCTATCATCGGGAAAGCACCTTATGTAAATGCTCCAGCCGATGTTATCGAAGCACGATTAATGGGAGATTATAATTTAGGCTGTAACCAAGGAACCGAAGTTTATGATAAAGACTATATGCTTTTTTACAAAGGAGGAACTGTAAATTATCCTCGTAAATCCTACGGAATTTGGGCAATGGCACAATATGTACGATTTGGATATTTGAAAGAAGAACCTAATTATCAAGCTATTGCCGATAAATTAATTCTTCAGGATTTATATGAAGAAGTGGCCAAAAGTATGAAGATCAAAATTCCAAATGATGATATGAAACCTTTTTCACTTACAATGGACAAAACGGTTTTCAATCCTTCCAATCCTTCGGCTTATTTAAAAGTAGTAAAGCATTAATAAAAAGTTGCTGAGTTGCTAAGTTTTTAAGACATAAATATTAGAAACTTAGCCTCTTAGAAACTAAAATCTTAGTAACTAAAAAAACAACACCATGTCAAATTCAAATGCAGTAAGAATCGAAAAAGAGGAGGTAGCGGGAAGTTATTCTTATCTAAATACTTTTGGTAAAGTAATTAAGAAAAAAAAGCTTAAAAAAGCATCAAGATATATTTTAGAAAAAGTAAAATCAATCGCATTTGCCTGTATCGGACTGACCATTTTTTGCGGATTTTGGAGCTTATTGGCTTATTATACAAAGGATGCGCTACCTGGACCAATTGCGACTTTGAAGGTATTATATGAAATGTTGGCTGATCCATTTTACGATTATGGGCCAAATGATAAAGGAATTGGATTGCAACTTTTTGTATCCATTAAAACCGTTTTAAGCGGATTTGCATTGGGATCTTTATTTGCTATTCCTTTCGGAATCTTGATTGGAGCCAGTTCTTTTTTCAAAAAAATATTTTATCCTATTGTTCAGTTTTTAAAACCGGTTTCGCCTTTGGCATGGTTTCCAATTGGTTTGGTTGTTTTTAAAGACACTGGATTGGCTACAATATTCATCGTGTTTATTACTTCTTTATGGTCCACTTTGATCAATACGGCTTTTGGGGTGGGGACTATTCCTCAAGATCATAAAAATGTTGCAAAAGCTTTTGGTTTCTCAAAATGGCGTTACTTATCCAAAGTCGTTTTTCCGTACACTTTGCCCCATATTATTACAGGATTGCGATTGAGTATAAGTGTTGCCTGGTTGGTGATTGTGGCCGGTGAAATGCTTTCAGGTGGAGCGGGAATTGGATTTTTCGTGTGGGACAGTTGGAATGCTTTAAGCTTGGAGAAAGTGATTTCGGCCATCATCATCATCGGATTTGTGGGAATTATTTTTGACGGAATTTTTACAATAATTGAAAACAAAGTATCATATAAAGGATAAGTCTCTAAGACACTGAGTCACTAAGTTTCTAAGTTTTTTAATCTTAGTTTCTCTGAAACTTTTAAAAAAGCAGAATGTTGCCCTGTAGCCACGATAGCAGTGGAAATCCTTGTGGGCTGGGGTTCAGCCCACAAGATTGAAACGGAAAGCGGGAGGATACTTTCAGGGAAAAACAAATGTTTCTGCTCCAAAAGAAAAAACTTAGAATCTTAGTAATTTAAAAAAGAAAACATCATGAGCTATTTAGAAATAAAAGATTTGGAAATTTCTTTTCCAACGCCAAAAGGAAAATACATTGCAGTAAAAGATATCAACCTTTCGATCCAAAAAGGGGAAATCATATCAATCATTGGACATTCGGGTTGTGGAAAATCGACTATTTTGAACGCCATTGGAGGAATGCTTAGCCCAACAGGAGGATCGGTAGTATTGGACAATAAAAACATCAAAGGTCCAGGCCCTGACCGTGGAATTGTTTTTCAAAACTATTCACTATTGCCTTGGTTAACAGTTGAAAACAATATTTTTCAGGCAGTGGATTCGGTTATGAATTGCTCTGTTGAAGAGAAACACGAAATCGTGATTAAAAATCTTAAAATGGTTAATTTATACCAACATAAAGATAAATTACCAGGACAACTTTCGGGAGGAATGAAACAAAGGGTGGCCATTGCCAGAGCTTTTGCGATCAATCCTGGTGTATTGTTGATGGACGAACCTTTTGGTGCGCTAGATGCTTTGACCAAAGGTTCTATGCAACTTGAAGTTTTGAAATTGTGGAATATGAATAACAGGGAAAAAACAATCGTGATGATTACGCATGATATCGAAGAAGCACTGTTTTTGTCTGACCGAATTGTGGTTTTGCATAATGGTCCGGCTTCAACGATACGTGAAATTGTTAAGGTAAATTTACCAAGACCCAGAAATAAAATTGAAATCGTTAAAACTCCTGAATATATTGAATTGAGAGATCATTTACTACATCTATTGACGGATCATTTCTCAATTGAGGACATGGGCGTTACATACAAAAGTTAGTTAAGTTTTACGGTTAGTTAGTTTTTTTTAAAGCCTTTTCAAATATTTGAAAAGGCTTTTTTATAAAATAAAAAATTCCAAACTCCCTATGTAAATATTGGAATTTGGAATTCAAGAATTCAGAATTTTTTATAGAAATTCTTATTTAGTCTCTTCTTCTTTTTTGTCAGCTGGCTGATCGTCTTTGGCAGCATTTTTAAATTCTTTAATACCGCTTCCTAAACCTTTCATTAATTCTGGAATTTTTTTACCTCCAAAAAGTAATAAAACAACTGCAATTATAACAAGGATTTCTGGTAAACCTAATCTTCCCATGATTGAATATTTAATGCCGTAGCAAATTTGTAATGAATCTAATGTGCAAATGTATATAGAATAACTTAATGCACATTCATTTTGGCGGATTTATTTATTTTTAAAAGCGTTAAATATTTTATAAAATAGTCAGGCTTAGGAATTCAACTACGTAAAGGGCTAGTGCTGGCAACGCTTTAAATTATTATATTTGTGTTTTAAACAAATAGTATGTCCGGTAACCGATTAAAAAAGAAGAAGTTTTTTGACAGATTATTAATCAAAAACCGATTAATAATTTTGAATGAAGATACTTTTGAGGAAATTTTTTCTTTTAAACTGAACATTATGAGCGTGTTTGTTTCGCTTACACTCGGTGCTATTTTATTGATATCTTCAACAACGGTTTTGATTGCCTTTACTCCTTTAAGAGAATTTATTCCCGGATATTCTTCTTCTAAGTTAAAAAGAGATGCTACAGTTCTTGCATTAAAATCCGATTCGCTTACCATAGCTTTGAAGAAAAATGAAGCCTACATAAAATCTATTCAAAAAGTCTTGAATGGCGATTTGGAATATGCAAAATTCAGCAAAGATTCTATACTTTCAAGCAGTGACGAAACTCAAGAACCTGTTGATTTATCTCCTTCGGACAAAGAAAAGGAGTTGCGGGAAAGAGTAAATAAAGAAGAGAATAGTCCTTTGGTCTTACCAAAAGTAAAAAGCCGTAACACAAAAAAATAACACTACCTTACAATTTAAATAAAGCCCAAAAGAATGTCACTAAAATCGATTGCAGCAAAAATATTTGCACAAAGCATATATAAAAAGACACAAGCCTGGGCCAATTCTCCCGTTGAAACCCAGAAAGCTGTTTTCCAAAATTTAATACAAAACGCAAAGCAGACCCAATTTGGTAAAGACCATCATTTTGACCAAATAAAATCGTATGAAGATTTTGCTAATCAAGTTCCTATCCGCGATTATGAAGCTTTGAAACCTTACGTTGACAGAGTTGTAAAAGGCGAAGAAAATATACTTTGGAAAGGAAAACCGCTTTATTTTGCCAAAACTTCGGGAACGACTTCGGGGGCGAAATATATTCCGTTGACCAAGGAATCGATGCCGTACCATATAGAAGCGGCTCGAAATGCGATTTTGCATTATATTCATGAAACCAAAAACGCCGATTTTGTAAACGGAAAAATGATTTTCCTGCAGGGAAGCCCTATTTTGAGTGAAAAAAACGGAATAAAGTTAGGCCGACTGTCCGGAATTGTGGCGCATTTTGTTCCTAAATACCTTCAAAAAAATCGTTTGCCATCTTGGGAAACCAATTGTATCGAAGATTGGGAAACCAAAGTAGATGCTATAGTCGATGAAACCATCAATGAAGATATGACTGTGATTTCGGGAATTCCTTCATGGGTGCAAATGTATTTTGAAAAATTGCAGCAAAGAGCAGATAAACCGGTTGGCGAGATTTTCAAGAACTTTAATTTGTTTATTTACGGAGGTGTCAATTATGAACCGTACAGAGCCAAATTCGAAAATCTTATTGGGAGAAAAGTAGATAGCATTGAATTGTTTCCTGCTTCGGAGGGATTTTTTGCCTATCAGGATTCCCAAAAGGAAAAAGGAATGTTGCTGTTGTTGAACGCCGGAATTTTTTATGAATTCATCAAAAGAGATGAATTTTTTAATGAAAAACCAAAGCGATATACCATTGGCGAAGTCGAGTTGGGAGTAAACTATGTTTTGATTCTTTCGACCAATGCCGGACTTTGGGGCTACAATATTGGCGACACAGTTCAGTTCACATCTTTGAAACCGTACCGTGTGATTGTTTCAGGACGTATCAAGCATTATATTTCGGCTTTTGGGGAGCATGTCATTGGGAAAGAAGTCGAATCGGCTTTGCAGGAAGCGATGGAAGGGACGAACGTTAGAGTTAATGAATTTACCGTAGCTCCACAAATCACGCCTGCTGAGGGATTGCCATATCACGAATGGTTTATCGAATTTGAAAACGAACCGGAGGACTATAAGACATTTGCGGAAGCGCTGGACAATGCAATGCGTAAACAAAATATTTATTACGACGACTTGATTGTGGGTCATGTTTTGCGAAAAGTAGTTATTACCAAAGTCGCCAAAAATAGCTTTCAGGAATACATGAAATCCATCGGGAAATTAGGAGGACAGAATAAAATTCCAAGACTTTCGAATGATAGAAAAATTGCGGAAGTGCTTGGTATTTTAGATAAAAATTCGTGATTTTATTTTAACCATTGAATAGTTGAGGTAAATTATAAATTGATGAGTCAAGGAAAGTTTCAAAATAAATATCGCATTCCTTCAATAAGAGCACAGTGGTGGGATTATGGTTGGAATGGAGCCTATTTTATAACCATTTGTACACAAGACAGAGAACATTATTTTGGAGAAATTAAAGATGATAAGATGATTTTGTCTCGAGTAGGTGTTATTGCCGATATATTGTGGCATCAAATTCCCGTTCACCAAAAAAATATTGAATTGGGTGATTTTGTGATAATGCCAAATCATATTCACGGAATTTTAATTATTGATAAACCATTGGAAAATGTCATGCATGACGTAGACGTAGAGACAGGGCATGACGTAGAGACAGGGCATGCCCTGTCTCTACCATCGTCGTTATCGTCACCGGTCTTACCTGGTGCGAAACGTTTTCAAAACATTGGCAAAAATACCATTTCGTCTATCGTTGGGTCTTATAAATCTGCTGTAACGAAACATGCCAATAGATTAGGATATCCACACCAATGGCAAAAATTATTTCATGACATTATTATTCGTGACAACAATGCATATCAACAAATATCGGATTATATTATTTCAAATCCGGAAAATTGGGCAAAGGATAAATTTAAAACAGACGATAAATCAAAATGAAAAATATGATTTTTCATCAATTACGTAATACGAAACGAAATAACCCCAATATTCATCGTTAAAAGGGCAAAATCCTTACATTTGAGTTTATAAAAATATAGCAAAATGAAAGAAACCAAAAATATATCCAGATCTAGAGCACAAGATTCATCAGCGGCCATTGAAAAAATGTACATCACGATGCGTCATCTTTTTAATAGAGGTTTCTATAAACCAATGGGAATTTCGGGGGACACATTACGGGAAGCTTTATTGGCTTTAAGACCCGAAATTTATGGAAGCATTGCAGATGAAAAGGTCGAATTGAACGGACTTTTATACGTTATAGAACGTCTTCCGGTAGGGATTGAAGAGTGTCGTTTTATTAATTTGACCTCAGATGAAGGTTATTCAAAGTCTCATTTTAAGGCGATAGTTCCGCCAAAAAGACGCCGCAATTGCTATCGAATTGACGAAGAACAAATGAATGTCGAAATCACTCGCGGGCGTTCGGACATTTATGATATTTTGACACATTTGACATTTATTTTTATAGAATCACATAAAATCAAAAATAGGGTTTTGTTGGATGATGTAGGTGAAGTTTCCCGTGATTGGGTAAAACTCGAAGCTGCCGTTTCTCAAATTAAAAAATTGCCACTGATTGAAAAAGAAAAAGCGATTTCCCATGCTGCCAATATTTTGGGTCGAACTTTCGATGAGGTTTTGGGAATTTATGATGCTTTTGGTTCAGAAACGGAACCGGATCGATTTTTACATGTCATTTATTGGTTGGGAAAATTGGCAATAGAGGAAGTTGTTGACAACAATAAAAGAACCATTACGTTCAGTCCAATTTTGAGAGAACGCCTTGGACACCATATTCACGGTGAAGTTTGGGCAAACAATATCAAGGAAGTTTTGAAAGCCAATCAGCTTTTGGACAGGCCGCTTCACGTGATTAGCGCGAATATGCACTCGGTGATGAATTCTATTTTTGCGACTCCTATTTTGAAAACAAAATTCAAGGACAAATCTGATTTCTTTATTTATGAAGAATTGAGCAAATCGGGGGCAAATGAACTTCGAAATCAGGTTGAAGCAGTTGCTTTGAAACAAGGAATGATTTCGCTTCCGGATACTTCGGGGACAAATATAGATGTACAAATTTTTGATACAGCCAAAATAGATTGGTCCAAAACATCTTTCCCAACAGCAAATCTGGAGGAGAAGAAACCGGTTCTCATCGTGATGGATTATGCCTTTGGAGAACAGGCTTACGAAACAATTGATGAGCTATTGAAACCGTATAAAAAAGACACTTTGCTTAACGTAAAATCGGTTTCGATTATGGGTAAAGCAGGAATTTTGGAAGGTGGGAAAGGCGATATTATGATTCCGAATGCCCATATTAATGAGGGAACAGCCGATAATTATTTCTTCGAAAATGAATTGACCGCCGAAATGTTTGAAGGCAATGATATTGCTATTTATGCCGGTCCAATGGTTACGGTGCTTGGTACATCGTTGCAAAATAGGGATTTATTAAAGTTCTTCCACGAATCGACCTGGGCAGTAATTGGTTTGGAAATGGAAGGATCTTATTATCAAAAAGCGATTCAATCGGCATCCAAAATCAGGAAAAGTGTTCCTCAGGATATTAAGGTTCGCTATGCTTATTATGCTTCAGATAATCCGTTGGAAACCGGTAGCACCTTGGCATCCGGAGGTTTGGGAACTTCGGGGGTGAAACCTACTTATTTGATTACAATTAAAATTTTGGAACAAATTTTTAATATAAAATAAAAACAGAGCAACTGCATGGGTAAAAAGAAAGATAAAAAAACGAATAATCCGGAAATTGACTTATTGACTGTTTTTGACAGGATAGGGGATTTTTTCGATTGGATTAAGACTCTGTTGTTTAGAAGTATTCAATTTTTTGTAAAAAATGTAAAAATCGTTTCTGTTTTAATTGTTCTTGGAATTGTTTTTGGTTTTTTCCTGACAAAAGTAATTTCACGTTTTGAACAAAAAATCATTGTTGCTCCAAATTTTAAATCGACAGATTACCTTTATTCCAAAATTGATTTGATTGCCTCAAAAATTGTTGCAAAAGACACCTTGTTTTTCAAATCCATCGGCATTCAAAAACCTTCAGAAATAGTTTCTATTACCATAGAACCTGTCGTAGATGTTACTAATTTGATGAACAAGGATGGTAAAAATACAGAGTTATTGCAATTGATGGCACAAAATGGTGATATTAAATCGATCATAAAAGAGACGACAACCAATAAAAATTTTGCCCTTCATACCATTATTTTGAATACAACAGGGGTAGTTTCTACTCAAAATTTGGTTGAACCTCTTTTGAAATATTTGAATGCAAGTACCTATTATGATGTTTACAATAGAATTAATTCCCAAAACATTCAAAACAATATCCAAAAAAAAGAAGCTACAATTCTTCAAATTGACGGGATTTTAAACCAGTTTTCGGGAGCTTACGGGAAGCATGCGAACAATGAAAAACTGATTTATTATAATGAAAATTTGAATTTGGCAGAGGTTATTAAAACTAAAGATTCCTTATCTAATGCAATCAGTAAATTAAAAATTGAGCAATACAATACCAGCAAAACCATTAAAGAAATGGGAATTGTTTTGAATGTAAAAAACAACAAAACAATTAAGGAAAAATTAATTTTTATTTTGCCATTGGTGTTTGTCGGCCTTTATGTTTTCTTAAGTTTTTTTATGTCTTTCTATAAAAAACAATCCTTGAAAGCAAATTCAAAATAAGTTCGACGAATAAAATTATGGTAAAAAAATTGTGGAATCAACTGCTGAAAGCCAATCGAAATCCATTGGTGAAACAAAGTTTAATTACTTTAGTTTTGAGAGTTTTTGGCGTAATTACATTGTTCGGTTTCACTGTTTTTTTGACCAAAACCTATCCACCCGAAATTGTTGGACAATATGACTTTGTCCGTTCTTTTCTATTGGTAGTCGGAAGTATTTGTTTGTTAGGATGCGACCAGTCGGTTTTGTATTTCAAAGGAAGGTTGAGTGGTTATTCCACTTTAGAAGGGATCAAAAAGGTATATGCCAAAATGGTCGGACTTTTGCTCCTGATGTCTATTCTGTTTCTTTTGATATTTAGGTGTCTCGACGAACAATTTGTAAATCATTATTTTAATGATTCGAAAGTTTACGGCATTCTTTTGAAATCAATAATGGTATTGTTTTTTTATGGGTTATCGACTTTGAATACAGAAGTTTTTCGTGCCTTGGATCATTTTTATGTAGCCGAGCTTTTTAGGAACACCATTAAATATATTCCGCTGATTGTTGGTGCTGTTTTGCTCTCTTACTTTGATTCGGAGGTTTATCTGGCTGAGGTTTTCCTCGCAGGTTTTGTTCTTCTTTCGATAATAACAACCGTTATCGTTTTCTTTTATTTTAGCAAAGCAAAAATTGAGAACAAGACTTTGGATTTTACCTATAAAGAAATATTTACCAAGTCATATCCCATTGCAATTAGCGGAATGGCTTTGTTTTTATTGATGAGCTTTGATATTCTTTTTTTAAAGAAATATTGGAGTGATGCAACTGTTGCTTTTTATTCGGTGGCAATAAAGCTGATGACCATTCTTTCGGTAATAATTCTTTCGGTGAATATTACGGTTTCGACCAAAATTTCAGAATCTTTTTTTAGCCAAAGAAAGACAGATTTAGTCAAAACAACCCGACATGCTTCTCGTTTAATTTTCCTGATGACTTTTCCGTCAGTGCTTGTGATTTGTTTTTTTCCTGAATATGTTTTAGGTTTTTTCGGAAAAGGATATTTGGCAGCCAAAAGTGCTTTACTAATTTTAATGATTGGTCAAGGAATTTGCTCTGCGTTTGGATCAGCTACCGTTTATTTGAATATGACCGGACGGCAGCATATTTTTCAAATCATCTTGATAATTGCAGTGTTTTTTAATTTTATTTTGAATCGGATTTTAATACCGGAATATGGAATGATTGGCGGGGCAATTTCATTTGTTTTCAGCTCATTTTTTTGGAATTGTACTTCGGCAATTGTTATTTATAGAAAGGACAAAGTGAACGTTTTTTTGAGTTAGTTTTTTACCAGATAAGGCATTTAAGGTCATTTAAGTTAGTGTTAGTATGTAAAAATAATTTGTGAATCCCGATAGTTATCGGGAGTATTGAGAAATTTTAAGTAAAGTAATCCGTTGAATCCGCGTCATCCGTGGGACATTTAGTATAATTATGCCAATGTTAATAAAAAGAAGTACAGCCGTTTTTATTGTATTATTTGTACTCAATTTATTGGTAACTGTTTTGGCATTTTATGTTTTGCCGAAGCGTTTTTTTTACGATGCAGTAATTATTGCATTTGACAAAGGCAATGAAATTGGATTTTTTGGCAGTTATCCACTTACGATATTATTTTATAAAATTACCGGTTTGCGCTATTTGCCTTTTCCGATAGTTGGGCTGATACAATTCCCGATTTTGATGTTTGTTCTTTATAAAATTGGAATTCCCACTGATTTCGAAAAACTAAATGTAAAAAATGTAATTGTTTATTTTGGAATTCTGATGATTGCCATTTTTATGTCGATGCCTTCCAAAGAATTTATCACTTTTGCGTATGTTTCCCTGATTGTTTTTTTATTTCAGAATAAAAAGATTTCGTTACGTACAGCTTTACTTTCAGCGTTTCTTTTATTGACTTTTTTTGGCATTTTTTACAGACCATATTATGTGCTTATTCCAATAATTGCGGTTGGGATGTATGGTGCAAGTTTGGTAAATTTTAAGAGCAAAGCTTTGGCTACTATTTTTTATGGTTTAGTAATTGCCATATCCTTGTCATTGTGTTACGAACTTGTTTCGGGACATTATTTTTCTGAAGTAAGTAGGGAATTGATTAATAGTGACCGGTTGGGGTCTGCAGATGCCAATTCAATGATAGTATCTCCTATAAAACCAGACACTTGGTATGGGGAGACGGTGGGTATTGTTTATGGATTCTTCTCGGTAAATGTGCCCGTCAACGGAGTGAAGTATATTTTTTCACCTCAAATATTGCTATTTGTTGTATGGCAGCTTTTCTTGTTTTACATTCTTTTGGTTCGTTTTTCAAAGTGCATTGAAACAAGGGATAAGCATAAAAAAGAGCTTTGGATTTTACTTATTTTGTTTGCGTTTTTTATTGTTCAGGGTGTTTTCGAGCCAGATTTGGGCTCGGCTGTCCGGCATAAAACAGGTGTTTTTCCTTTAATTTATTTTGCATTGTATTATGACCATTTCCGAAAAAAACTTTAATAAAACGATCAATTTTTTTTTGGCATTAATTGCCATTATGATGATTTTCAGAAAGCCATGTACTTTGCTGATAATATTGTTTGCAGTCTTTAATTTATTCTATATCAAAAAACTGAATTTTACCAAGCAATCGCTAGTCTTGGTACTCCTTATTGCCTCTCCTTTGATTTTAGAAATAGTCATGTTTTGGAACAATGATTCGTTGCTTAAAGGCTTAAAGTCACTTGAAAAATACAGTTCGCTCCTTGTTTTTCCGTTGTTTGTTTTAGGACATTATCAACGGATTCAATTTTTGAAGATTCTTCGATATTATTGCATAACAACCACAATTATTATCCTTTTTTTCTTCCTTCGATTTGTCATTTATTTTCCCGAATTGATTCAGAAATATATGAACGGAAAAGACTTATGGGAGATGGGATATTCATTTTCAAACAGCATCGGAATTCATGCCCCGGCTTTGAATATGCATTTGGCTTTTGTGTCTATTTCAGCTCTGTTTTTTGTTTTTGAAACTTTTCGTTTGAAAGAAAAATGGTTGCTGAAATTGGGTTACAGTATCATTTTTATTCTCTCTTTTTTCTTTGTTCTTTTTGTAAATACAAGAATGGCCTTATTTAATGCATTGATTGGTTTTATTTTAGTTTTTTTTGCTGAAGTGATGCGTAATTATAGTTTAAAAAAAATATTGAGAACCGTGGCAGTTTTGACAATAACGTTGAGTGCTGTTCTTTTTATTTTTGTCAAAAACAATCCGTATATGAAAGAAAAATATTCTTCGGTGACCTTTGCTTATATGGATAAAGTTGGGAAACTGGATGAAATTAAAAATCCCGAAACCAAAGTATTCAATGCACTTGTTACACGTATTTCTATTTGGAAATCTGGTTGGGAGTTGGCAAAGAAAAACCTTCCTTTTGGAGTGGGAGCTTCGGACGGAAAACTGGAATTAGTCAAATATTACAAGCAGACGCACCAACATTTTTTGGCAAAATATGAATTCCCAACGCACAATCAATTTTTGGATTTTCTGATAAAATTTGGGATAGTGGGGCCTTTGGTGGTATTGCTTTATATTTTTACAATTGGTTATTTGGGGTTTGATTTAAAAAATGCACTTGTATTCTCTTTCTTTCTCCTTTTTTTCATGTCCAATGTTACTGATGATTTTTTACTGCGTTTTGATGGTATCGCTTTCAGCGGATTATGGATTTCAATTTTTGGGAGTTACTGGTTGCAACAAAAATCATTGTTGATAAAGAGCAGCCAAAGCCTTTAAATTTTTGTTTTTGTCAAATAATTGTTGACATCTTTCATAAGCATTTTCGCCAAATTGATTTCGGGTTTTGTCGACTTTTAATAATTCTAAATAAGATTCTAATTCTTCAATTTCATTAAAGAGAAAACCAGTTTCATTTGGAATAACCACGTCTTTATTACCGATAATATTGGTTGACAAAATAGGTTTTTTCATAGCCATTGCTTCCAAAAGCGCTATAGGCAATCCTTCCCAAAGTGAGGTTTGGATGTAAATATCGATGGAAGACAGTTTTTTTAATGCTTCATTCCTATCCATAAACCAGCCTGTAATTTTAATATTTGGGGCAGTTAATTCATGATTTAATTCTCCGTCACCAATCCAAACAAAATTATATTCAGGAAAACGCAAGGCAATTGCATTGAAGAGTTTTGGGTTTTTTTGAGAGGATATTCTTGATAGAGTACCAATTGTCAATGTTGAATTTTGACTTCGTATAAACTGTTGTTGAACGTCTTCTAAATTGATTCCGTTTCGTATTAAATACGATTTCCCTAGTTTTTTGGCTATTTGATATTCGGTATCACCACAGGCAATTGTGGATCCACCAAATAATTGCTGGAAACTTTTTTCGATGAACAAATATATCTTTTTTGTCAAATTTGAAACATCAGTCCTTAGAAAAGCATAACCATGTGGAGTATAGAATATTTTCTTTCTTTTGAATAATAAAAAACAAGCAATTCTACCTAAAATACCAGCTTTTGAAGAATGAAGATGGATGACATCGGGATTTAGTTTTTGAAGTTCGCTTCGCAAATGAATAATGGATTTAAAATCCTGAATAGGCGAAATTTCGCGAACCATATTTATTTTTATCAGCGATACTCCTTTTGAAAACTCGGATTCAATTTTTTCGGGATCTATTTCTTTTCGGTTTCCGCTATAGATAATGGTTGTAGAAATATCTTTTCTTATTTGATCTTCTCCAAAATAATGGGATAAGTCATTGAAATAAGTATAAACGCCACCTCCTAATGCTTCAATTATATGGACAACTTTCAAATTAGCCTTTTTTTATTGGAACAAAAATAGATTAAAGATCGTTAAATACATATTTTTTGAAAGGAACTCACGCTTAAATGGTCTTTAAAGTCAATTTAGTAAAAGAAAAAAATCTTCAGCTGTTATCATTTGTTTGCAAATTAAAAGGTAAAATATTTTAGTACATTTGCCCATATTAGAAAAGTCAATTACAGTAGAATATATCAGTTATGAAAAGAATACTCATCACCGGGGCAGCAGGATTTTTGGGATCTCATTTATGTGATCGTTTTATCAAGGAAGGTTATCACGTTATGGGAATGGATAATTTGATTACAGGTGATTTAAAAAATATTGAGCATTTGTTCAAATTGGAACATTTTGAGTTTTACCATCACGATATTACCAAGTTTGTGCATGTTCCTGGAAAACTGGATTATATTCTACATTTTGCTTCTCCGGCAAGTCCTATAGATTATCTTAAAATTCCAATTCAGACTTTGAAAGTGGGGTCATTAGGGACTCACAATTTATTAGGTTTGGCAAGAGTAAAAAAAGCTAGAATCCTTATCGCTTCAACATCAGAGGTTTATGGTGACCCATTGGTTCATCCACAAACAGAGGAATACTACGGAAACGTAAATACGATTGGACCTAGGGGAGTTTATGATGAAGCTAAACGTTTTCAGGAATCTATCACGATGGCTTATCATACTTTTCATGGCGTTGAAACCCGAATAGTCCGAATTTTCAACACTTATGGACCAAGGATGCGTCTCAATGACGGACGTGTAATTCCTGCGTTTATTGGGCAGGCTATTCGTGGCGAAGATTTGACCATTTTTGGTGATGGAATGCAAACCCGTTCTTTTTGTTATGTCGACGATCAGGTGGAAGGAATTTACAGATTATTGCATTCTGATTATGTGTATCCGGTAAACATTGGGAATCCAGACGAAATCACTATTAAAGATTTTGCTGAGGAAATTATAAAATTGACAGGAACCAGTCAAAAAGTAGTTTATCGTCCTTTACCGATAAATGATCCCTTGCAACGTCAGCCAGATACAACAAAAGCCAAAGAATTATTGGGTTGGGAAGCTAAAGTGAATCGTGCCGAAGGAATGAAACTTACTTACGATTATTTTAAATCGTTATCCAAAGAAGAGTTATCCAAAGAAGAACATAAAGATTTTTCTAAGTATATTAATTAGTTAAATCGCTATTGATAAAGACTTTACGCATACAAAATCAATGAATTAAGTGCGATAACATATGTGACCGCTAAAAAACAACTTTTGCACATATGAAAACTAAAATGGGAACATATACGGGCTATATTCCAATAATTTTGGGAAGGACAATTCCTCTTGATGAATTTTTTCATAAAATTATCAAGCGCCTTTTTGATATTACTTTTTCAATATTGATAATAGTAGGGGTATTGTCATGGTTGATTCCTGTCATGGCCATAATTATCAAATTGGATTCAAGAGGCCCTGTTTTTTTTGTCCAAAAAAGAAATGGATTAAATAACAAGGAATTTAAGTGTTTTAAGTTCCGTTCCATGGAAGTAAACGAATTGGCGGATATTGAACAAGTTTCTAAAAATGATAATCGAATTACCAAAGTAGGCAAGTTTATCCGAAAAACCAGTATCGATGAATTACCGCAATTTTTGAATGTTTTGTTGGGAGATATGTCTGTAGTGGGACCAAGGCCTCATATGGTAAGCCATACCAATATGTACGCGGAACGGATTGATAAATTTATGGTACGCCATTTTATAAAGCCAGGGATTACTGGTTTGGCACAAACTAAAGGATTTCGAGGTGAAGTTGAGTCTGACAATGACATTATAAACAGAGTGCGATACGATATTTTTTATATGAAAAAATGGTCTATTTTGTTGGATCTAAAAATCATTTTTAGCACTGTTTATAACACTTTAAAAGGAGATCAGAAAGCGTATTAGAATGGTAAAATCTCTTGTGTCTATAATAACTCCTTCGTTCAACTCTGAGAAATTCATTGCTGAAACGATTCTTTCGGCGCAAAATCAAACGCATCAAAATTGGGAAATGATTATAGTGGATGATTGCTCTACAGACGATACAGTTTCCATTGTCCAGCATTTTGCAGAGAATGATAAAAGAATACTTTTTTTTCAACTGAATCAAAATTCAGGTGCCGGAATCGCCAGAGAAACGGCTTTATCAAAAGCTAAGGGAGATTATATCGCTTTTTTGGATGCTGATGATTTGTGGAAACCTTTAAAACTGGAAAAACAACTTCAATTTTTAAAAGACAATAAAGCCAATTTTACATTCTCTTTCTACGAATGTATCGATGAGGTTGGAAATCGCTTAAACAAAAGGGTAGAAGCGCCAAAAACTCTTTCGTATCGTCAATTATTTTTTTGCAACTATGTTGGGAATCTTACCGGGATTTATGAGAAAAACTATTTTGGAAAAATAGCTATTTCTACAACCCGTAAACGTCAGGATTGGATGGTTTGGCTTACTATTTTAAAAAAAATAAAAAAGGCGAAACCCGTTCCCGAAAGTTTAGCTTTTTATCGAATTCGAAACAATTCACTTTCGGCTTCAAAAGTTGATTTATTGAAACATAATTTTGCTGTTTACAGGAGTTTTCACGGTTTCAATTATGTGAGTTCAATGATTATTATGATTGGATTTCTTTTTACCCAATTAATTATAAAACCGCTTTACGTTAAGAAGATTTAGGAGTTATTTTTTGTAACCAATTTTTGTTCTTGGTTGTTCAGTATCTTTTTTATCCGTCAATTCATCCAGATAAGAAAAAACCAATTCGATATTTTTATCATGGTTTTCTAACTTTTTCTGAATATGGAGAATATCAACTTTAATTTCTGTAGTATCCAAAAGCATTTTTCTCACTTTCGTAAAAATACGCATGATCTGGATATTCGTCTGAATGGCTTTATCGCTTTTTAGAACACTAGATAACATCAAAACTCCGTGTTCGGTGAAAACTGAAGGTAAATGGCGTAAACCCATCTTATCTGAATTGGAAGTCACAAATTGTGACCTCCAATTTTCAAACTCTGATTTATTAAGTTCAAACATAAAATCTTCAGGAAATCTGGATATATTTCTTTTTACAGCTTGATTTAAAACTTTGGTCTCAATTCCATAAAGTGATGCTAAATCTCTATCTAACATAACTTTTTGGTTTCGAATGAAATAGATTTTGTTAGAAATCAATTCTTCTGAAAGTAGTATTTCGTTTTCCATTATTATATTTTTATTTCTTTAAGGTCGCAAACTGCGACCTTAAATATTTTGAAGTCACAATTTGTGACTTCAAGATTGAATTTGGAAGTCGCAATTTGCGACCTTCATTTTAAATTAAAAAAAACTAATATACGAATTTATTTACATTACAAAAAAGAAGTAAATTGTTTCAATTTTCCACGATTGTTTCTTTCCAATGCGGTTTTTTGATTGAAAGTAAAGTGCAAATTGGGTTCCAAATAAAGAGAAACAGCTTGATTTATTTTTTCGATTTGTTCCTCATTCAGTTCTGAATCACTCACATATTCCACTTCAAATGCGTTTATCTTCATTTGTTTGATGACAAATTCTTTTACGTTTCCATCGTCTTCAATGATACTTTTGGTCACATAATAAAAAGTCAATCCAGGTGATTTTTTCCCGCTTGGTAAGATAGCTACATCATTGGTCCTGCCAATTAACTTTTTGAGAATTGGTTTTTTCAAAGTGCTTTTTTCGTCCAAAATGCCAATGTCGCCAATATCATACCGAATAAATGGATGGGCTTTGTTGAACAAAGAGGTAATCACGATTCTTCCTGAACTTCCAATGGGAACAGGTTGATTATTTTCGTCCAAAATTTCTACAAACAACGTCTCTGAATTGACTTGCCATTCTCTTTCAGGATTTTGAAAAGCAATCAAATCCAGTTCCGAAGCCCCATATTCATTGACAATAGGAATGCCAAATTGCTTTTCCAAGAGGAGTTTATCTTCTTCAAAAAGCATTTCGGAAGTAACCATGCATACTTTCAAAGTAGGGCAAATGTCTTTTAAAACGATATTTTTTTTCTTCAAAAATTTGGCAAACAAAACAATCGAACTGGTATAACCATTGATATAGTCGAATTTTTTTGTTTTGAAATCCTTTAAAAATCCTTCCAAAACTTTATCAGATAAATTGAATATCGAAAACCGACAGCGATGACTTAAAAAATCCTTGAACCGTTCTTTTTTGTTTCCAATAAAATCTAACGGAATTCCATAAAAACGAGCTTGATAGGAATGGTTAAAATCAATTCCAAACCAACCAAAACGATAAATATTAGATGCCCAAGTCAAGGCATGGCAAAATTTATCTTTGGCAAACACAAAAGGATGCCCACTGGAACCAGATGTTTTGTTAAGGTAAACTGATTTTTCATTGTAATCCAAAGAAAGCCTTTCTGCTAAAGGTTTCTGCAGGTTTGTTTTGTTCAAAATAGGTAAATCCGACCAGTTTTTTAAAGATTCAGTTCCGACTAATTCTTTGTAAAAAGGATTATTGTTTAAGTGAAAATCGACAATTTCCACTTTTTTTTGTTCAATAAAAGAGCTGAATTCTTCCTCGGGAATGGCAATAATTCGCTGCAATTCGGCTTTGGCTTCCTGCATTGGAAATCCGTTTAATTTGAGTGTTAAGTCGAATATTTTAAACATTGCGGCAGTAAATTTTCTCAAAAATACTATTTAGCCACAACTATTGATGATTTAGTTACAACTTTTTGACAGATAATTATTTTTTAAGTTCAAAAGAAATTATTTTTGCACCGTCTGTCAAAAGACAGCTTTTCAACAAAAAAACACATACCATGAATATTTTACTATTAGGATCAGGAGGAAGAGAACATGCTTTTGCATGGAAAATGATTCAAAGCCCTCTTTGCGACACTCTTTTTGTGGCGCCGGGAAATGCAGGAACTGCTCAAATTGCAAAAAACATTGACATCAGTGCCACTGATTTTGAAGCCATAAAAGCATTGGTAATCAAAGAAAATATTGAAATGGTTGTGGTTGGACCGGAAGATCCTTTGGTGAAAGGAGTTTATGATTTTTTCCTAAATGATCAGGCTTTAAAACATATTCCGGTAATTGGACCTTCAAAAATTGGAGCAACATTGGAAGGAAGCAAGGAGTTTGCCAAAGAATTTTTGATGAAACACAACATTCCAACGGCTGCTTATGATAGTTTTACTGCTGAAACTGTAGAAAAAGGGTGTGAGTTCTTGGAAACTCTACAACCTCCTTATGTTTTGAAAGCTGATGGATTGGCAGCAGGAAAAGGGGTTTTGATTATTCAGGATTTGGCGGAAGCCAAAACGGAATTAAGAAATATGCTAGTGAACCAAAAATTTGGGGCTGCTAGTGCCAAAGTGGTTATCGAAGAGTTTCTTGACGGAATCGAATTGAGTTGTTTTGTTTTGACAGACGGGAAAAGCTATAAAATTTTGCCAACTGCCAAAGATTACAAACGAATTGGTGAAGGAGATACAGGATTGAATACAGGCGGAATGGGAGCTGTTTCTCCGGTTCCTTATGTTGATGCTGTTTTGATGGAAAAAATTGAAACACGTATTGTAAAACCTACTATCGCGGGTTTACAAAAAGACGGAATTCCGTACAAAGGGTTCGTATTTATCGGACTGATTAATGTTAATAATGAACCATTAGTTATCGAGTATAACGTGAGAATGGGAGATCCGGAAACCGAAGTGGTTGTTCCAAGATTAAAATCGGATTTAGTGGAGTTGTTTTTGGCTGTAGCCAATGAAAAATTAGGCGAATTCAATCTTGAGGTTGACGAAAGAAGCGCAACTACTGTTATGATTGTTTCTGGTGGATATCCCGAAGATTTTGAAAAAGGAAAAGTAATTACCGGATTTGAAAAAATTACCGATTCTATCGTTTTTCATGCGGGAACCAAATTGGACAACGGTAACGTAGTAACAAATGGAGGAAGAGTAATGGCAATTACTTCTTATGGAGATAATTTCCAGGAAGCCTTGAGTAAATCATACAAAAATGTAGATCAGCTGTATTTTGAAAAAATGTATTTTAGAAAAGATATCGGTTTCGATCTAATCTAAACAAATAAAAAAACACGAATTGAATAAATAATTTCAATTCGTGTTTTGGTTTATATTTGGTTTGATTGTTATCCTAAAAAAGAATGAGCAGTAGTATCTTGATTTTCATCTCCTTTTTCTTCATAGATTTTCAATTGTTTAACCCAATAAACGATAGCAACTGCACAAATAATCATAAAGATCCAGTTGATAGTATTGGCACCAAACCATGTTTTAAGCTCTAATGAACGTAAAAAGTCTAAAGGAGCGAATAAAATGTTTACAAATAAGTATTGTATTCCTTCAAAAAATGATGTCATAATGTATCTCTTTTTATTTTATTATTTTTGATTTCGGAATATAGACAACTAAAAAACAAATTTCGACTGAATCTTTTTTAATCTTGTCCCTTTCCTTTTTAAACAAGTATTATATTTACAGTCACAAAAGTATAAAATATCCTTATGATAACAAGTGTTTTTAAAAAATCTACACCATTAAATTTTTCTTTGGTGGTTATTTTAATGCTGGTTTTCTTTTTTCTATATCAAATCCATGATGTTTCTTGGACAAATTCAATTTTTTCGATTCTTAAAAGTGTAGGATTATTGCTGGTTTTACTGGCTACTATTTTTCTTTCCAGTTTTGTTTCAAAGCGCAACGGACTCAGCAGGGACAGCACATACACCGCTTTTTTTTATTTTTTATTTCTGCTTTTCTTTCCAGATTTATTGAATAACACAAATCTGATTCTTGCCAACTTTTTTGTTCTCTTGGCAATCAGGAGGCTTGTTTCTTTGCAGACTTTGAAAGAAACAAAAGAAAAACTTTTTGATGCGTCATTGTGGATTTTTGTAGCATCTTTATTTCAGTTTTGGAGTATTTTATATATAGTTTTGGTTTTTATATCAGTAGTATTCCACGTTTCGAGGGATTACAGAAACTGGGTTATTCCTTTTATTGCTCTTTTTGCAGTAACAATATTGTTTGTCTTGTGCTCTTTAATTTTTGATTTTCACAGTATTGCTTTTTTGCAGGATAAAAGTCAAATTAGTTTGAGCCTTGATTATTTTACCAATAATTATCAAAACGCAGCATTTTCTATTTATGCGACAGTTGCATTGTTTTTTGTAATATCTATGTTTTCAACTTTATCCAGCAGGCCATTAGTATTGCTTTCATCGTATAAAAAAATAATAGCTTCGTTTTTTATTGGAGTTTTTGTATTTGTTTTATCTGATCATAAAAGCAACGAATTATTGATTTTTACTTTTGCACCTTTGTCAATAATGGCTACATCACATATTGAACTATCAAAACCACAATTAAAAGAGGAAATCGTTTTGTACGTGCTTTTGGCTTGCAGCCTTTTTACTTTCTTTTCACAGTTATAATTTATCGCCGTAGGCTAAATCTCCGGCATCTCCAAGTCCTGGGACAATATAGGATTTGTCATTAAGTTTTTCATCCAAAGAACCAACCCAAAGATGACAGGAATCAGGCAAGTTTTCTTTAAGGTATGAAATGCCTTCAGGAGCCGCAATAATTACAGCTATGTGGATTTCTTTTGGAGTACCTCTTTCCATCAGTTTATTAAAAACTGCTACCAAAGATTGTCCAGTAGCCAACATTGGATCAACCAATAAAACATTTTTACCGTTAATGTCGGCAATGGCTTGGTATTCTACTAATATATCAAAGAAATCATCATGGTTTGGATGATGCCTGTAGGCTGAAATAAAACCATTTTCAGCATTGTCAAAATAGTTCAAAAAGCCTTGATGTAACCCAAGTCCTGCCCTTAAAATGGAACATAGAACCAGTTGATCGGCAATTTCGGTTGTTTTTTTAACACCGAGAGGAGTTGTTATTTCAACATCTTTGTAATGAAAACTTTGGCTCATTTCATAAGCCATAATTTCTCCAATTCGTTCAATATTTCGACGGAACCGCATACTGTCTTTTTGGATATTGACATTCCGAATTTGACCTAAAAAGTGATTTAGAACACTGTTTTTTTCTGATAAATAATGAATATCCATGGAGTTGTTATTAAGAATTTAATTTGTGGATTTTTTTTATACTATCAAAAGTATAAAAAGTATCTTTGTATTTCTAAAATCATAAAAGATATGTTTTCACAATTAGCTTATAAAGTATTTGAGCAAAGTATAATAGATTATCATCAATTTGATAATGTGGATCAACCTATAAATAATCCTTATCCAAAAGAAAAATTTGAACATTTGTTATATCTAAAAAACTGGATTGACACGGTGCAATGGCATTTTGAAGATATTATACGTGATCCAAATATTGACCCGGTTGCGGCTTTGACATTGAAAAGAAGAATCGACGCTTCGAATCAGGAACGTACAGATATGGTTGAATATATCGATAGTTATTTTCTTCAAAAATACAGCAATGTTGTGGTTAAGGACAATGCTAAAATCAATTCAGAAAGTCCTGCCTGGGCATTTGACAGATTGTCTATTTTGGCTTTGAAAATTTATCACATGAACGAGGAAGCTACACGTGCTGAAGCTACACAAGATCATAGAGATAAATGCCAGGCTAAATTGAACGTTCTGTTGGAACAAAGATCCGATTTGTCAACAGCGATTGATGATTTATTGAAAGATATTGAAAATGGTGATAAATTCATGAAAGTGTACAAGCAAATGAAAATGTACAATGATGATGAATTGAATCCTGTATTGTATCAAAATAAAAAATAATTTTTTGGGAACGAATTTGTCTCCAAGAATAAAACATATAGCCGTCATGAGACTATCCGCAATGGGAGATGTCGCCATGACGGTTCCTGTTTTACGCGCTTTTGTAAATCAGTATCCTGAAGTAAAAATTACTGTAGTTTCAAGACCTTTTTTCAAACCTTTTTTTGAGGGTATTCCCAATCTTTCTTTTTTTGCTTTTGATGAAAAAGTAAGGCATAAAGGTTCTTTGGGATTATTTAGATTGTTCCAGGATTTGAAAGCATTAAAGATCGACGCTTTTGCCGATTTGCATAATGTCTTGCGTTCGAAAGTGGTTCGGACACTTTTTGCTGTTAGCGGAAAAAAAATAGCCTCGGTTGACAAAGGAAGGGAAGAGAAAAAAGCTTTGACTCATCCAGAAAAGAAAATTTTCAAACCATTGACAACCATGTTTGAAAGACATGTCAAAGTGTTTGAAGAACTCGGTTTTTCGATAAATTTAGCCAATCCAATATTTCCTCAGAAAGCTATTTTAGATTCTGAAATCCTGAATATAATTGGCAATTCACACCAAAAATTGATTGGGATAGCACCTTTTGCACAATACGATTCCAAAGTATATCCTATGGATTTGATGCAAGAAGTGATTGACATTTTAGCATTAGATCAAAATAACACTATTTTGCTTTTTGGCGGAGGAAAAAAAGAAGTCGAAGTTTTGAATACATTGAGTTCTGGTAAAGAAAATGTCATTAATATGGCTGGGAAGATCAAATTTCAGCAGGAATTGCAGCTTATCAGCAATCTTAATGTTATGCTTTCTATGGATTCCGGTAATGCTCATATCGCGGCGATGCTTGGTGTAAAAGTAATTACGCTTTGGGGCGCAACACATCCATATGCTGGATTTTCACCTTTTAATCAACCTTTGACAAATGCTTTGGTTTCGGATAGGAATTTATATCCAAAATTGCCAACATCAGTTTACGGTAATAAAAAAGTGGAAGGCTATGATGATGCTATGCGAACGATTACGGTGCAAGAGGTAGTTTCTAAAATTAACTCAGAATTAAATTAAAAAAATAAAAGTATTATACCACAAAAGTATAATGCTTTTATTTTTTAACAAGTGATTATTTTTAAGCCACTAAGTTATATTCTCCTTGCTGATTAAGGTAATACCCCATTATTTTCTTTTTCTTTTTATCAGCAACAATTACAACAAAATTATTCTCTTTTTCAGTAGAAAGTAGAATGTGTTCGTATTCTTCTGTTGAATCTCTATAAACTTTATGAATCAAGTCTCGTTCTTTAATTTTATGTGATATAATCTTGGTTGTTTTTAGTTGATTAACATAGGGCCAAATATTAAAAATCGTCGAGTCTGAGTTTTTTATTTCAGACATTTTGCCAGGCATTGTTGATTGATATTTTTCCTGTGTGAGTAGTTTTGGTTTTTTCTTGTTTCTTGTTATCTGAATTAAAACGAGAGTACATAAAAAAGCAGTTATTACAAAAAGTAAAATAAAATGCAGATGGATGTAATGAAGTATTTTCATGGTATTTGGTATATTAGTTAGTATATTATCAAATGGGATCCAAAATAATTACTTTACTAATTTACTAAAAATTAAGATATTTTTAAAATAAAAAAAACTCCTCTTTTCAGAGAAGTTTTTGCAGTTATTTATACTATTAAACATCATCATAATCTACCCGTATTGTTGGTGTGGTAGGATGTGCTTGACAAGTCAGAATTAGGCCTTCTTCAATTTCGGAATCCGATAGGATTGAGTTTTTCTTCATTTCGGCAGCACCTTCGGTAACGCGTGCCAAACAACTACTGCAGATACCTCCTTGACAGGAATATGGAGCATCAATTCCTTGTTTAAGGGCAGCATCAAGAATAGTTTGTTTTTGTGACATTTCAAAACTGGTTTCTTCATCATCAACCATAACAGTTATTTTGGAATGCCCATCCAAGGATTGTTTGATGGTATGTTCCTGTGAAGAAGCAGTAAAAAGCTCAAATTTTATAGCTGATTCCTTTACATTTTTTTCTTTCAAAACACTTGAAACAGTGTTAATCATATCTTCGGGACCACATAAATAGAATTTGTCAAATTCCAATGAAGCGTGTTTGTTATTCAACGCATAATTTACTGCGGCTTTGTCGATTCGTCCAAATAAAGCGTTTTCAACATTAGCTTGGCTGTACACATAATGTACAAAAAGACGACCGGTATATTGCAGGTGTAAATCGTGTAGCTCTTGATGAAAAATGGTTTGTTCCGGTGATTTATTTCCGTAAACCAATACAAATGAACTTTTTGGTTCGTTTTTAAGTACTGTTTTCAGAATGGATAAAACAGGTGTTATTCCGCTTCCTGCCGCAAAAGCGATATAATTTTTTTGACGGTCAATTTCGGGTTCAAAAATAAATTTCCCTTCAGGTTTTCCCACTTCAAGGACGTCTCCTGCTTTTAATTGGTTATTTGCAAATTGTGAAAAAACACCATCCTTTACGGCTTTAACTGCGATTCGCAATTCCCCGCTCCCAGGAGCTGAACAAATGGAATAAGCACGACGAATTTCGGTATTGTCCAATGTTAAACGTAAATTTACATATTGACCTGCTATGAAAGTATAATTCGGTTTTAATTCTTCAGGGACATTAAAAAGTATCGAAACCGCATCTTTGGTTTCGTGTTTCACTTCTTTTACAATCAATTTTAGAAAGGACGGCATAGGAATATTTTTTTTTTGCAAAAGTAATAAAAGTATTGAGGATTAAAAGAATTTGATATAATTCAGGTTTATTTGAGCATATTTTGTAACATTTTCCTACTTTAAATTACTAATTTGCAAACCAAAATAAAAACCATGTTAACAAAATTTATTTATCTCGAATGGAAATCCTTTACTAGATCAGCTTCGTTTGCCCAGAATTTGGCTTTGAAAATTTTAATGGGATTTCTAATCCTGTATTTCACATTAGTTTTTTTGGCAATGGGAATAGGGACTTTTTATATTCTTAAGGAAATGAAATTGGAACCACTTGTAACAGTAAATAAATTTCTGGTCTATTATTTTTTAATGGATTTGGTTGTTCGACTTTTGTTACAGGCAATTCCGGTTATGAATATTCGGCCATTGTTGACTATGCCATTTAAAAGGCCAACGATTGTACATTTTTCATTAGGGAAAACCATGTTGTCTTTTTTTAACATAGTTCATGCTTTTTTCTTTCTTCCTTTTTGTGCTGTTTCAATATATGAAGGATATGACATAATTAGTGTATTGATTTGGGGAACAGGTCTTTTCGCATTGGTTTATATCAATAATTTTTTGAATATTCTGTTGAATAACAAAGACAGTTTATTGGGTATTTTCTTGGCCATTACCGTAATTTTAGGAGGATGTCAGTATTATAAGCTTTTTGACATCACTAATTATGTTTATCCGTTTTTTGAAGCTTTATTTCATACCAAATGGGCTTTTATATTACCGGTTTTGGTATTGGTGGGATTGTATTTTTGGACATATAATTATTTAAAGGGTGATTTGTATTTGGATGCAGGATTGTCTGCCAAAAATGATATTGCTAAAACCGAGAACTTAACTTGGCTAAACCAGTTTGGGACATTGGGAACGTTTTTGAAAAACGATATTAAATTAATCAAAAGAAATAAACGGTCGAAAACTACCATTGGGCTTAGTATTTTGTTTTTATTTTACGGATTGATTTTTTTTACAGCCAATTCTCATCAACCGGAAGTGATGAAAATTTTTGCAGGGATTTTTGTTTCGGGCGGTTTTTTATTCACTTTTGGTCAGTTCGTTCCTAGTTGGGACAGTTCATATTATCAGTTGATGATGACACAAAATGTTCCATATCGAGGGTATTTGAATTCTAAATGGTGGCTCATTGTTATTGGAACAGTTGTTTCGACTGTTTTGGCTTCCTTTTATCTGTATTTTGGATGGCAAGTTTATCTAACAGTTGTTGCTGGAGCTATCTATAATATAGGAGTGAATTCACATTTGGTTTTACTAGGAGGGGCTTTTACAAAAACGCCAATAGATTTATCGATGTCAAAAGGAGCTTTTGGTGACAAAAAAAGCTTTAATGTAAATACGATGCTTCTGTCTTTACCCAAATTACTTTTACCAGTGCTTTTATATTGGTTAGGGTCCTTTATAATGAATCCGAAATTGGGCTTGGCTTTTGTGGCGTTAGCAGGAGTATTGGGATTTATGTTTAGAAGTTCTGTTTTTTCATTAATAGAAAAAATTTATAAAAAGGAGAAGTACAAAACCATTGAGGCTTACAAGCAAAAACAATAGTAATGTCAATGGCAATGTCAAAAATCTAAATTCAACAATCTAAAATCAAAAATAACCATGATACAAGTAAAAAATCTTTCTAAACAATATAATGGGATTACTGTATTGAACATAGAATCATTGGAAATTCCAAAAGGCCAAAGTTTTGGATTAGTGGGTAACAACGGAGCTGGGAAAACAACTTTTTTTAGTTTGTTGTTGGATTTAATTCAGCCCTCAACTGGACAAATTTTAAACAATGAAATTCAGGTGAATACTAGTGAAGATTGGAAACCTTTTACGGCTTCTTTTCTAGACGAAAGTTTTTTGATTGGTTATCTGACTCCTGAAGAATACTTTTATTTCATAGGTGATTTAAGAGGTCAAAACAAAGCTGATGTCGATGTGTTATTAGCTCAACATGAAGAATTTTTTAATGGTGAAATCCTTAAAAACAAAAAATATTTGCGCGATTTATCCAAAGGAAACCAAAAGAAAGTGGGAATAATTGCCACGCTGATTGGAAATCCGGAGGTAATTATTTTGGATGAGCCGTTTGCTAATTTGGATCCAACTACTGTTAATAGGTTGAAAAAAATTATCAAAGAATTGTCCGATAATCCTAATATTACGATTTTAGTTTCCAGCCATGATTTACAACATACGGTAGATGTTTGCGACAGAATCGTTGCACTGAATAAGGGTGAATTGGTCAAAGACATGGCAACTTCGAAGGAAACACTTCAGGAATTGGAATTGTTTTTTGCAGTTTAAATTTATATATTTCAAAAAGAAACGTATTTTTACAAGTCATTATACTAAATGCTGTCTTAAAACAGTTTAATGCTTTAAACGTTTTCCTTTGAAAAGCAATACTTCAAAATATATTTTAGCTACGGCACTACTGTCTTTCTTGATAGCTTGTTCTACCAAGAAAGACACTTTTTTGGCTAGAAATTCCCACGCTTTGAGTACAAAATATAATATATTGTACAATGGGCAAATCGCTTTGGACAAAGGGTTGAAAGCGGTAAATGACAATACTACCGAAAATTTCTGGAAACGTTTACCTGTCGAAAAAATGCAGATTAGCGATGATGCGCCTATTGATGGAAAAACTAAAAATTCCGATTTTGAAGTTGCTGAGGGAAAGGCAACAAAAGGTATTCAAAAGCATTCAATGAACATTGGTGGCACCGAAAAAAATTACCAAATAGACGAAGCTTATTTATTGCTTGGAAAAGCGAGGTATTTTGATCAAAGGTTTATTCCGGCCTTAGATGCTTTCAATTATATTCTTTATAAATATCCAAACAGCAGTAATATATATAATGCCAAAATTTGGCGCGAAAAAACCAATGTTCGATTAGGGAATGATGCTTTGGCTATAAAAAATATCTCAAAACTTATTAAAGACAACGATTTAAGAAAACAGGAATTTGCCAATGCGAACGCTATTTTGGCAGATGCTTTTTTGAATCTTGAGGAAAAAGACAGCGCGATCGTTAAGTTAAAATTAGCGAATGCCTTTACAAAAATCCATAATGAAAGAGAGCGTTATTCTTTTTTATTGGGACAATTGTATGAAGAAGATGGGCAAAAGGACAGCGCCATTTATTTTTATCAAAAGGTTATTGATATGAATAGAAAGGCCGAAAGGAAATTTGTTATTCAGGCTTACGCCAAAAAAGCGAAACTTAATAATTATCAGGGTGCTGACTATGATGAATTCGTCAAGAGATCCAAAAAGATTATGGAAGACAGGGAAAACAGACCCTATCTGGATGTGATTTATCATAGCATCGGAATATTTTACGACAATAATAACGAGAAGGAAAAAGCATTAGATTATTACAACGCTTCTTTGGATACGAAATCTAAAGATTCTTATTTGAATGCTTCCAATTATAGAAATATTGGGAATTTATATTTTAAGCATACGGATTATTTTGCAGCGGCCAAAAGCTACGATAAGTGTTTGGAACTATTGGATCCAAAAACCAGGGAATACCTTCAGATTTCGAAAATTAGAAAGAATCTGGATGAAGCAATTGTCAACGAGGCAATAGCCAAACGAAATGACAGTATTATTTACGTTACTTCTTTGAAAGAGCCAGAACGGGTAATTTATTATGAAAATTATATTCAGAAATTAAAAAGCAGTGACGATCTTAAAAAACTGCTTGCTGAAAAACAAAAGAAAATAGAAGGCAACATTGCATTGAATATGGCTGGAAAAATGCCAAATGATGTTATTCAGAATCAAAATGGTCAAAATATGACTCCAGCTTTTGCACCGCCGACAAATAGTAATCCATCGGCAGCTTCAAATCTATTCTATTTTTATAACCCCAATACGGTTGCTTATGGGAAATTGGAGTTTAAAAAGATATGGGGAAATAGGGCACAAACTGGATATTGGAGAGTTTCGGCTACAAATAATGTAGATCCAAATGCGCCGAATATTGCCGCTGCAAAACCAGAGCAGGATTCTATTAAACAAGTAGCTGCTACCGAAGTAAACGAAAAATACACCACAGATTATTATTTGAAGCAATTGCCAAAATCACAAACTGCAATTGATAGTATCACTAAAGAAAGAAATGAGATTTATTATCAATTGGGAGTTATTTACAAAGAAAAATTCAAGGAATACGATTTGGCGACAAACAGGTTGGAGAAATTATTAACCTACCAACCGGAAGAGAAATTAATTCCTCCCACAAAATACAACTTATATAAAATATATGAGATTACCAATCCGAGTAAGGCAGCATCAGTTAAGAATGAGTTAGTAAGCCAATATCCAAATTCGCGTTATGCGCAAATCATAACCAATTCTAAATTACAGGAAGGCATCGCTGCTGACAGTCCCGAAGCAGAGTATGAAAGGGTGTATCGATCGTACCAACAGGAAAATTTCGGGTTGGTTATGCAGCAGATAGATGGTTTAATTAGCCATTTTTCGGGTGAAGCCATAGTTCCAAAATTTGAATTGCTAAAAGCATATACTATAGGTAAACTCCACGGATTGGATGCTTATAAAAAAGCAATAGAATATGTGGTCGATAATTATGCTAATAGTAAAGAAGGAAAAGATGCAATAGAAATTCTTAAGACTCAAATTCCGATTTTGGAGAAAATGAGTTTCAGTACGGTTGATTCCAAGAATTGGAAAGTTGTTTTCAGGATTGATAAAAATGATGTGAAAAATGAATCTGAAATCGAAAAGAAATTAGTTTTGTTTTTAGCCAATGAAAATGTAGAGAGGTTAAAATACAGTTGTGATCTTTATACTGAAAAAGAAAGTCTTGTGACTATTCTGGGAATTCACTCTGAATCGTATGCTCAATTTGTGGCAGCACTTTTTGCCCAAAATGATAAGTATAAAATTAATCAGCCCGGAATTGTCATTTCAAATGAAAATTATAAAATCGTTCAAATCAAGAAGAATCTTGATGAGTTTCTTTCACTAAAAAAATCGTAATTATGTTTGACAAAAAACCAAAATCCTACACAGATCTTCTAGGAAAAACCAATAGAATTGTTGAAGGTACGACGATTCATGGCGACATAATTTCTCCAGCCGATTTTAGATTAGATGGTGAATTGATAGGGAATTTTACTTCGAACGGGAAATTGGTAATTGGCCCTGCCGGAAGTGTCAAAGGTGATATTATTTGTAATACAGCCGACATAGAAGGAAAATTTGAAGGAAAAATCCAGGTTGAAGAGATTTTAAATATCAAGGAATCGGCAAATATTATAGGAGAGGTTGTAATTGGTAAATTATCTGTTGAACCTGGAGCTATTTTCAATGCATCCTGTGTTATGTTATCTGGTAATACTAAAGGGACAAAAAATGTCGACGAATAAAGACCCCAAAAAAAACAACTATAATAAATGGTTGGCCTTAATTAACATCCCAATCCAAATGGGAGTTATTATTTTTCTGTTTTCATATTTAGGAAATTGGCTGGATCAAAATCATCCCAGTCCAAAAGTCTATTATGTAAAAGTGATGGTTTTGATAGGTGTTTTTTTGGCACTCTATAATGTAATCCGTCAGGTAAACGAAATAAACAATAAGCAATAAAAAGTATAATGAACCTTAAAAAATCACTCCCTTTCTTAACTTTACTAGCCATTTCAGTCCTATTATTTATTATCCATAAAATGGTCTTCTATAGTTTAAGAATTAATCAGGAGACTTTTTATTATTCGCTTGAAATACTTTATTTGTTTTTTTTCTCTTTTTCGGCAATTATTTTCGGAGTTTTATTAACAATAAAAAAAAGGAGTTTTGATAATGTAGGAATGTCATTCTTATTGGCAACAAGTATAAAGATGATTTTTTGTTACTTGATTTTAAGGCCATTATTGCAAATTCCAAAACCCAATGATCCAACCGAAAGAATAAATTTCTTCATAATGTTTATCGCCTTTTTAACAATTGAGACTCTTTTTACGATACGCTTGGTTAATGAAAAAAAATGATAATAAGTAAAGTGAATCAAAATCTCAAAAAAAATACTTTTTTATGCTTTCGAGTATTAATTAAAAATGTACCTTTGCGCCAAATTTTAGAATCGTTAAAAAATAAGTTATTTAAGAGATATGGTGATTTCCAACAAAGCACTTAGATTTATTATAGCGACTTTCGTTATATGTCTTCCTTTAATTAGTATGGCAAACCCTGAAAAGGACTCTACAGCAGTTGAAACTGTAGTTGCACATGAAGGAGTTGAAGCAAACCACGAAGCACATGCTGAGCCAACAGATGTGAAGTCAAAAGTAAAAGCATTTGTAAAACACCACGTTTTAGATTCACACGAATTTTCTTTTTTCCAAGATGACGAAACAGGAAAGTACTATGGTTTTTCATTACCTATTATTATTTGGGATAATGGATTGCAAATTTTCTCTTCTTCAAAATTTGAGCACGGAGAAGCTGTTGCCGAATCAAATGGAAACTACTACAAATTGAACCACCACGACGGAAAAATCTATAAGACTGATGCTAGTGGTACAATTACTGAAGATGAGAAAACAGGACACCCAACAAATGAGCGTGTTTTGGATTTTTCAATCACAAAATCAGTTTTGTCTATAATGATTGCTGCTGTTTTGATGTTTATCATTTTTACAAGTCTGGCAAAATCTTATGCTAAAAATAACGGAATCGCTGCAGGAGGTGCTCGTATTTTTGAGCCGCTTGTATTGTTTATTCGTGACGATATTGCAATTCCTAATATTGGAGAGAAACACTATAAAAAGTACATGAGTTATTTATTGACGATCTTCTTCTTTATTTTGTTTTTGAATATTTTTGGTTTGATGCCATTCGGTGTTAATGTTACCGGAAACCTTACTATTACTTTTTCATTGGCAATCCTTACTTTTTTAATCACAAACTTTACTGCTAAGAAAGATTATTGGGGACATATCTTTTGGATGCCAGGTGTACCAAAACTAATGCGTATTGTTTTGGCTCCGATTGAATTGTTGGGAGTTTTCATTAAGCCTTTCTCATTGATGATTCGTTTGTACGCGAATATATTTGCGGGACACATCGTATTGATGAGTATTATTGGATTGATGTTTATTTTCAAAAGCTGGTTAGGAAGTAGTTTGTCATTTGGATTATCTTTTGCTCTTTCAATTCTTGAAATATTAGTAGCATTTTTACAAGCTTATATTTTCACGATGTTGTCTGCACTATATTTTGGTATGGCTGTAGAAGAGCATCACCATGAGGAAGCTCATCACTAAAAGTTAGAATGAAGAGAATAGAAGTTGGAAGTAGTTCTGACTTCTAAATTCTGACGTCTAACCCTAAAAAAGAATGTTTAATTTTTAATTTATATATTATGCAAATTCCAACTATTGTAGGAGCAGGATTAATCGTAATCGGAGCAGGTTTAGGTATTGGTAGAATCGGTGGTTCAGCAATGGACGCTATCGCTCGTCAACCAGAAGCTTCAGGAAAAATCCAAACAGCTATGCTTATTGCAGCTGCACTTATTGAAGGTATCGGTTTCGCTGCTTTATTCGCTGCGTAATTAAAAAAAAAGACAATAGTTACAACGGTTGGTTGTAACTATTGTTTTAATTAAATGTTGAAATTATATTAAACAGATTAAATTTTATAAAATACAATCTACTAATTTATAAAAAATGGAAAAGTTAATAAATCAGTTTGAGTTCGGTTTGTTTTTCTGGCAAGTATTGATATTTGTTGGGTTAATATTGTTATTAAAAAAATTCGCTTGGAAACCAATTCTTGATGCTGTAAACGATAGAGAAGAAGGAATTAAAAATGCTTTGCTTTCTGCTGAAAATGCTAAAAAAGAAATGCAAAATTTACAAGCTGATAACCAACGTATTTTACAAGAAGCTAGATTAGAGCGTGACAACATGCTTAAAGAAGCTCGTGAAATGAAAGATAAAATGGTTGAAGATGCAAAAACTGAAGCTCAAGCACAAGGTCAAAAAATGATTGATCAGGCAAAAGTTGCTATCGAAAGCGAGAAAAACGCTGCTATGGCTGAATTGAAATTACAAGTTTCTTCTCTAGCTTTAGGAATTGCTGAAAAATTATTGAAAGAAGAATTGTCTAACAAAGAGACTCAAACAAAATTAGTTGAGAAATTGTTAGAAGACGTAAAAATGAACTAATCATGGCAAGTACTAGAGCAGCAATTCGTTATGCAACCGCAATTTTAGATTTATCCAATTCAAAAGGGGTATCTGAAGTTGTGAATAATGACATGAAATCTATTGCTTCAACGATTAAGGGTAATGAGGAATTGAATACTTTCATTCAAAATCCAACCATTAAAGTAGAAGTGAAAGAGAAAGCACTTTTAGAAGTTTTTGCTAATGTTGACAATGTAACCAAAGGTTTGATTCATTTGTTATATGAAAACAAAAGATTTGAAATCCTTGACGTTATTGCTGCAGAATATAGCAAATTATTTGATATCAAGAATAATGTTGAAGTAGTAAAAGTAACTACTGCTGTTCCGATGGATGCAGCTCTTGAAGCTAAAGTTTTGGCTAAAGTGGCAACACTTTCTGATAAGAAAATCACAATCGAAAACACTGTAGATCCTTTTATCATTGGAGGATTTATATTAAGAATAGGCGATCAGCAATATAATGCTTCTATTGCCAACAGATTAAAAACATTAAAAAGAGAGTTAAGTAATTAGTTTTATTACACAGTAAGTGTCTAAATTATAAATTAAGATGGCGGAAATCAAACCAGCTGAAATTTCAGCGATATTAAGAAAGCAAGTAGAAGGTTTTGAGTCTGGTGCTACACTAGAGGAAGTGGGTACAGTGCTTCAAGTTGGAGATGGTATTGCTCTTATTTATGGGCTTTCAAATGTTCAATACGGGGAGTTAGTTGAGTTCGAAAACGGTTTAGAGGCAATCGTTTTGAACCTTGAGGATGACAATGTTGGGGTGGTACTTTTAGGACCTTCAACAGGAATCAAAGAAGGATCAACTGCAAAAAGAACACAACGTATCGCTTCTCTTAGAACAGGAGAAGGAATGGTAGGACGTGTAGTGAACACTCTTGGTCAACCAATCGACGGTAAAGGACCAATCAGTGGTGAATTATTCGAAATGCCTTTGGAAAGAAAAGCTCCTGGAGTTATTTTCCGTCAACCAGTTACTGAGCCTTTGCAAACAGGTGTAAAAGCGGTTGATGCCATGATCCCAGTTGGTCGTGGACAACGTGAGTTGGTTATTGGTGACCGTCAAACAGGTAAATCTACTGTTTGTATCGATACCATCTTAAATCAAAAAGAATTTTACGATGCAGGAAAACCTGTATTTTGTATCTATGTAGCTATTGGTCAAAAAGCTTCAACTGTTGCAGCTATCGCTAAAACATTAGAAGAAAAAGGAGCTATGGCTTATACTGTGATCGTTGCTGCTAATGCTTCTGATCCAGCTCCAATGCAAGTTTATGCTCCTTTCGCGGGTGCTGCAATTGGGGAGTACTTCAGAGATTCAGGTCGTCCAGCTTTAATTGTTTATGATGACTTGTCTAAACAAGCTGTTGCTTACCGTGAGGTTTCTCTTTTATTAAGAAGACCACCGGGACGTGAGGCTTATCCTGGAGACGTTTTCTACTTACACTCTCGTTTATTGGAAAGAGCTTGTAAAGTTATCGCTGATGACAGTATCGCTAAAAATATGAACGATTTACCAGATTCTTTGAAAGGAATCGTAAAGGGTGGAGGTTCATTGACAGCTTTACCAATTATCGAAACTCAAGCAGGTGACGTATCTGCATATATCCCAACAAACGTAATTTCTATTACTGACGGTCAAATTTTCTTGGATGGAGATTTGTTTAACTCTGGGGTTCGTCCTGCAATCAACGTAGGTATCTCTGTATCTCGTGTTGGAGGTAACGCTCAAATTAAATCAATGAAAAAAGTATCTGGTACTTTGAAATTGGATCAAGCACAATTCCGTGAATTGGAAGCGTTTGCTAAATTCGGTTCTGATCTTGATGCCGTTACATTAAACGTAATTGAAAAAGGAAAAAGAAACGTTGAAATCTTGAAACAAGGTTTGAACGACCCTTATACAGTTGAAGACCAAATTGCAATTATCTATGCTGGATCTAAAAACTTATTAAGAAATGTTCCTGTTGCTAAAGTAAAAGAATTCGAGAAAGATTTCTTGGAGTTCATGAACAATAAGCACAGAGCTACTCTTGATGCTTTGAAAGCAGGAAAATTGACAGATGAAATTACAGATGTAATTGAATCAGTTGCAAAAGAAGTTTCAGCGAAATATAACTAATTTTGTGAAAAGTGAAATGTGAATAGTTTTTGCTATTCACATTTCGCGATTCACATTTCACTATAAATATAATGGCAAATTTAAAGGAAATCCGTAATAGAATTACTTCCATTTCATCTACGATGCAAATTACATCGGCGATGAAAATGGTTTCTGCAGCAAAGCTAAAGAAAGCACAAGATGCGATTACAGCTATGCGCCCTTATGCCGAAAAATTAACGGAATTATTACAAAATCTTTCTGCATCACTTGATGGTGATGTTGGAGGAGAATTTACTACACAGCGTGAAGTAAAAAAAGTATTAATTGTTGCGATTACTTCTAACAGAGGTTTGTGCGGTGCATTTAATACTAATGTAATTAAGGAAGCTAAAAGCCGTTCTGAATATTATGAAGGTAAACAAGTTGATGTTTTTGCCATTGGTAAAAAAGGAAACGATATTTTATCTAAAACGTTGACGGTAATTGAAAATCAAAGTTCAATTTTTGATAACTTAACTTTTGACAATGTTGCAGCTATTGCAGAAACATTAACTCAAAAATTTGTTTCGGGTGAATATGATAAAATTGAATTGGTTTACAATCAATTTAAAAATGCTGCGACACAAATTGTTCAGGTTGAACAATTTTTGCCATTAGCACCTATTCAATCCGATAAAACTAATACAGCTGCAGATTATATTTTCGAGCCAGCAAAAGATGAAATCGTTTTGACTTTGATTCCAAAAGCATTGAAAACACAATTATACAAAGGTATTCGTGATTCATTTGCTTCTGAGCACGGTGCGCGTATGACTGCAATGCATAAAGCAACTGATAATGCAACTGAGTTGAGAGACCAATTGAAATTGACTTACAACAAAGCACGTCAGGCGGCGATTACTAACGAAATCCTTGAGATTGTTGGTGGAGCAGAAGCTTTGAAAGGATAAATTAAAATACATAAATACGAAAAAAGAGCCATTTGGCTCTTTTTTTTTGCTTGTTTTTAAAGGAACAAATAGCTTTATAATCCTTTAGCTCCGTATTTATTTGGAATCTTAGCTTTCCCAATGGCTTTGTTTTTTGGAGGGACAAATAGCTTTATAAACCTCTATGCTCCGTTTTTTTATGGGTGAAACTTAGCTTTACCCGTGCTCGTTTTATGGGGGACGATAGCTTTATAAACCCCTATGCTCTGTTTTTTATGGATGAAACTTAGCTTTACCCATGCTTTGTTTTGTGGGGACAAATTAGCTTTATAACCCCCTTTTTTAATTTTAACATTACAAATATCAATCATTTATTGAGTTCTTGCAATACCCACTTTTAGTGATTTTTAATAAAATTTCGCCACTTTTCTGAATGGCTCTTTTTTGATTATTTTAGATTTTTTTTTGCGATCTCAGAGTGGTTGTATATTTAAATAAGCCTACGTAGTTGATAATATTCTCTTCAAAATTTCGTATTATTTATATTGAATCGTGTTAGTAATTAAAATATTGTGAAAGTATTTAGGTTATTCATTTTTAGGTCAATCCTTGTTTATTCCATAAATCATAATATTTCCCTTTTTGTTGGATTAAACCGGTATGATTTCCCGTTTCGATCATAGTTCCATTTTCCATTACCAAAATTGTATCAGCATTTGCAATAGTACTTAATCGATGTGCAATTACGATAACTGTTTTTCCTTGTGATTTATAATTATCAATGACTTGTTTTACAATTTGTTCGGCACTCGTATCTAATGAAGATGTGGCTTCATCCATCAATAAGATTTCTGGGTTTTTATATAATGCTCTAGCAATAGCAAGTCGTTGTTTTTGTCCCCCCGAAAGCATGGCGCCATTTTCTCCTATTTGCGTTTCAAATCCATTAGGTAGTTTTTCTACAAATTCTGAAATACCTAATTGTTTAGACAAATCTAGAACCCTTTGAATATTTGGGAAAGAATCTCCTAGTGCTATGTTTTCGATGATATTTCCGGAAAACAAATTGAGTTGTTGCGGAATTACACCTATATTATTTCGTAAACTTTGATAATGAATAAATTGAGTATCATAATCACCAATATATATTTTTCCTTCTTTTATTGGATATAAATTCTGTAAAAGGGAGATAAGTGTTGTTTTACCGCTTCCGCTTTCACCAACAATGGCTGTTGTTTCATTCTTTTTAAAAACAGCATTAAAGTTTTTGAATACTTCGGTACGAGATCCATATCTGAAAGATACATTTTCAAATTTTATATCTCCAATATTTTCTTTTTGTAAAGTTACTTTGTTTTGGTTTCTTCTCGTTCTAAGTCCATTATTTCAAAAAGACGATCTGCTGCTATTAAAGCATTTTGTGCAGTTTTATTCATCCCAATTAAAGAAGCGACTGGCGATGTAAAATATCCAATTAGAGCATAAAAGGAGAACAATTCACCAGGAGTGATCGCTCTGTCAATAACATAACCAGAACCTATCCACATTAAAATCACGGTAAATATTGAAGCCAAAAATTGAGTAGAAGTTGTGGCGAAAATTCCATTCAAACCCGATTTATAAGTAGTAAATAACAATTTTACGAATTTATTCTCCGTTTTCAAATTCGAAAATTCTTCAATGCCAAATTCTTTTACAGTTCGAATATGAGTTACGCTTTCTACCAATTGTGTTTGTAGCTCCGCAGCATTTTCCATAATGTTTCGCTCTACTTTTTTGTTGAATTTGTTCAGAATAAAATAGATAAACGAATAAAATGGAATTACTATTAAAATCACTAATGCCAATTTCCAGTAGTAAGTAAACATTAAAGTGAACGAAAAAACAACAATAAATAGATTTACAATCATGTCGATTGCGACTTCGTTGATGAAGGATCTTATTTTTACAGCATCGTTTATTCTCGAAGTAATTTCACCTATTTGCATAGTGTCAAAAAAGCGTTGAGGCAAATGTAATAGATGTTTATAATAACCTAAAATTAATTTGGCATCAATGAGTTGCCCTGTTTTCATTACAAAAATACTCTTTTTTGAACCAATGTAAGCTTGAAGTAAAATAATGACAATCATTGAAACACTCAATAAATTGAGTAATTTTCGATTACCTTCTACCAAAACATAGTCGGTTATTTTTTGAATATAAATGGACATAGCTAATCCCAGAACGGTAAAAAGTATTGCACCAACCAAAGCTTGAATCAAAATGGTTTTATGTGGTTGAACCAAATGCCAGAACCGTTTTGCGGGAGAAACTTTCTCATTGTAAGTTCTAAAATTGTCATTTGGAGCAAAAAGCACCAAAACCCCAGACCATATTTTTTGAAATTCTTCAAAAGTGTGGGTTTCCATTTTACCAAAAGCCGGGTCCATCACGGTTATAATAGATTTGCTTCCGATTTTTGCTTTTTCAACTTTATAGATTACTACATAGTGATGCAATTGTTCTTTTACGACAACATGGGCAATAGCAGGAAGCGGAATTTTATCGATAGCGTCTAATCCTCCTTTAACACCTTTGGCGGAAAAACCCATTTTTTCGGCGGCTTCTATAATTCCCAATACATTTGTACCTCTTTTATCGGTATTGGCGTATTGACGAATACGCGCTATAGGGAGATTAACTTTGTAATGATTTCCAATAGAAGCGAGACAAGCAGCACCACAGTCTTTAATATCATGTTGTTTTATTTTTATTGAAGCCATTAATAGAATATAGATAAGAGATAAAAAGAGTTTATTTGAATTAAATTATTGATTTGGAATATCGCATTCTCTATTTTGAGAACGTACATTAGTTTTGTGAGTTTGATTCTAATTGTTTAGGATTTAACCAATTATCAACTTTGTCAAACAACAAGTCAAACAAACTTCTTCTAGTAATAATATATCGTGTAGTTAGGGTCATTCCTTTGGTTACTTGGGTTTTGTAACCCGATTGTAACTTCATTGTAGTGGTATTCAAAGCAGATCGAACTTTAAAATAAGTTTGTTCACCTTGTATGGTAATATTATGGTCTATGTCTATTACTTTTCCTTCCAATAACCCCCACTGATTGTAGTTGAAAGCATCTATTTGAAATTTTACTTTTTGGTCTTTTTGTATTAGCCCAATATCATTTGGGGAAACCGTACTTTCTACAATTAACTTATCTGTAGCAGATATTGTGGCAATGGGTTGTGAGGCATTCAGGAAAGATCCAGTTTGTATACCCGAATAATTCTCAATCGTCCCTGTTTGCGGTGCAATGATGTAATAATTATGAGATTCTACTTTTATTTTTTCGAGTTTTCCGTCAAGGTTTTTTAGTTGTTCTTCAAGATCTCTTTTTTTGTTTTCCCAAATACTACGTTGGTTTTTTTCATAAGTTGAAACAGCTTGCTGAGCAAAAGTAAGCTCAAAATTGTATTTTTCGAATTCTGCTTGGGCAATTACCCCTTTGTCATATAGCGTTTTGTTGCGATCAAAGTTAGATTTTGCTTGCGTAATTTAATTTGCAGTTCGCTTTTTTTGCTCAAATAACTATACCATTCTTGTTGAATATCTGGAGTTTTTAGTAGGGTGCTTTTTCCTAAAACAACAAGCGATAAATCCCGAATACGGTTCTGTAAATCGATTGCTAATTCCTTATTAGTGGCTTTTTCGGTATCTAAGTTTTCCTGTGTGAGTCGTACAAGCGTATCACCCTGATGTACTACTTGATTGTTTTTAAGTTTGACAAAAGTAACTTTTCCATTGACCAAACTGCTCAGCGGAACATTATCAGTAGTACTTCGAATCAAGCCACGGCTCTGACTGCTAATGTCAATTTTAATTATAGGGAGTAATACGAGAAAAACTAGGATAGCCAAAAGAAGTACCAAATAAATAGAAATACTCTTTGTTTTGTTTTTGGTGATAAGGTTTTCGAGGGTGTTTATGGGGTCTTGACTGAAAGTCATCAGTTTCTTTTAAAAGGATGATGGATTTAATGTTTTATTTAGTTGTGCAATTTTTAATTGAATTTCTAAAGAATAAATGTTTGACTTACTTTGATAAATTTGATATAATTCAAATGTTTTATTTGCTAGTTGTTGTTTTTTCAATGAGTTTTTTTTCAGCAGAATATTTTATAAAAAGAATATCCGAAAAATCTTTAATATTTTCATTGTCATCATTCCCATTTATAATTTCTATAATGTCACGAGATTGTTTTTCTATAATTGTTTCTAGTGTCATACCAAAGTGCTTTTTGGTAACCTCATCAATATACGCAGCAATTTCTTCCATTTCTAATAGCTTTTGCTTTGTTAAAGCGATTAAAAATTCTGAAAAATGTTTAATACTTCTGAGGATTAAATCTTTGCTAGTTTCCATTAATAATTTTAAAAATCAATAAATTTTCATATCCAAGTGTCTTCTTTTTTAGTATTTTATGATTTCCAATAGAAAACAAATAAATTATATGCAGAGTGAATAAGAGCTGTTCCTATAAAAGGGGAGTATTTTTTAATATAAGATTTATAATAGATAATCGAATATAATATACCTGATATAAGTCCATTTATTAAATAACTAATATTGTAAAAGTGATTTACAGAAAACAATATGGAAGAAATTAATACAAACAAATTAAAATTATACCTGTTTAGAACTTTTATATGTTTGAAATAATTTAATCCAATTAAAACAAGTTTAAAAAAAATAAATGTTTCTAGGATTGGAGCAATCAATATTGATAATAATAATGTAAAATATTGATTATAAATATTATCAATAGCAGTATTGTTTAAATCTGATCTAAAAAATATTGTTATTAATAAACTTGTAGTTATCTTAATTATAAAAAAAAAGATTAATGATATTAACCAAAAATCTCTCCATTTTTTTGGATTAATTAATTTCATAGTTTAAAATAATTAAGAATAATCTCAAATAATTTTATAGTGTTAATTTTAAAAAAAATATAAAATTTTGAAATTATGAATCCAATTATTATTCCTAAAAGAAAATATTTATATTTCATGTTTTTCATAATTTAAATAAGCATAAGGACATATTAGTCTCTTATGCTTATTAAATTAATTATCCTTAATCATAGAAGCAGCATTACAAAAAGCTCCAATTAACCATCCGCAAATGTAGCCGACATCTTCGCCAAAAGATGAATTTTGAGTCATGGCCTTGCCACCGTCTATTAATGTTAATTCCTGTTCGTTTAATTCAATTAAATTTTCCATTTTTCTAATATAAAGTTATTAAATAGCACTGCTAAATCCTGAACCAAAACCACTCTTAAATCCAGCCCAATCAGTAATAATTCCGGTTAAAACAACACCAACGAAAACCTGTGCCCAAATCCCTCCATCAACTTCTCGTACTTCCTGAGCATTAAGCTCTACTAAGTTCAAATTTTCTAAATTCATTTTTTAAGTTTTTAAAATTGTTAATCAATAGTTTACAACAAATTAGGTTTCTCGAGAACTTTATTTTGTAAGTCGAATTTAAGTTATATAACTAAAAGATAGTGTAGTATAATGATTGTTTTTTTGTAGAATTAATTTTACAACGATATAAGAGTGAAATAATAACTAAATAGATAGAAATATTCTTTGTTTTGTTTTTGGCAATAAGATTTTCGAGGGTGTTTATAGGATCTGAACTGAAGTTCATGAATGAATGATTTATTTAGCTATTGTAAAATATTTGAGCAACCTGAAAAAACATCTAATTCAGTCAATTATATTATTCATCTTCATCAATTCAATAGCATTCATACTTGTAGTAACACCTTTTTGCAATTTGTAATCGGGTTCGAATACACCATTTTTATTGTCTAATTCAAAACAGAAATTAGTAATGTTATTAGGATATTTACTTTCCATTTTTGTAAGCTCAAGATCATGTGTGGCAATTATACAATTCATCAAGGTTTTTATCTTTATAATTTTTTCCAAAAACATTTCTGACCCTTTCAGTTTATCTACGGAATTAGTGCCCTTTAAAATTTCATCCAATATTATAAATTGGGGTTCATTTTTTTCTAATTTATCAATTAACAATTTTAACCTTTTAATTTCTGCATTAAAATAAGAACTTCCATCAGAAAGAGAATCATTTGTTCTCATACTTGTAAATATTGAAATTGGGCGAAAATGAAAAGATTCTGCACAGACAGGACAACCATTCATAGCCAAAACCATATTAATACCAATACTTCGCAAAAAAGTACTCTTTCCAGTCATGTTGGCACCAGTAATAATGGTAACATTATTATTCTGATTTATCGAAAAATTATTAGCAATTCTAACTTTCCTTGAAAGAAGTGGATGTGAAAGATTTATAGCTTTAATTGTTTCGGACTGCTCAATACAAACAGGATAAACAAATTCCTGATTTTTATATGCAAAAAGGCCAAAACAAATTAATGCTTCAAACTCAGCAATAGATTGAAATCCTTTTGGAAGTTCATTATAGTTATCGGTTATAAAAGTTTCAATTCTTGAAGCAAACTGTAATTTCCATAAAAAAATAATATCCAATAACCCTCCAAAAATTGGGACAGTACTACTATCAAAAGAATCGATTAAATCAGATAATTTTTTTATTAAAACAGAAGTTGCTATTTTATTACTTGATGTTGTTTTTTTCTGCAAAAAAATATTTTCATTTGAAATAAAAGTCTCGTGTTCAATTAATAAAAATAAAGAGGAGTAACCTTTTAACTCACTAGATTTATTATTCACCGAAGCATAAATTTCTCTGACGGATTTACCATAAATTAAATTTATAATTAACGATATTGCTATTGCGGCTAAAAACATTAACGAGCTAAATAGTGTCGATTTTATTACTATTGCTGTCACTATCCAAGTTACATTAAATATTGGGATGCCAATTAATAAAATTCTTACTGATTTTTTATTTAGTTTAAAATTAGGATAACTAAAACTCCAGCTTGAAGCAGTTTTGAAACTAGAATCATTTTGCTTAATTGCTTTTGCCGTTGCAAGGAACTTAATATTCCATTCTAGTTTTTGCGATAACTCCTTGACTGCATTTTGTCTTGCGTTAATTTCGGCAGTGCTTAATAAATGATTTTCTAAAAAAAAATGTAGTTTATTTTTTCCAAAATTAGTCTGACACCTATTTATTCTTTGAAATAAGGATTTATTACCAAAAATATCTAAATCATTACTGTAAGGATGATTATGATCTATTTCTATTAAAGTACTTTCAAGTACATCTCTACCTTCTTCTTTAATTTCAAAACAAATATCATTGATGTTTTTATAGAATTCGATAGAGTCCAAAAGATTTCTTGAAATATTTAAAAGCAGTATAAAACCAAAAAAAGATAGAATTCCTATCCCCAACTCTATAACATTAGATATTAGTACATACCTTATAATCTCAGTTAGAGACAATAGAAAAGAAAAAATTCTCAACAAAGACACTGTGCTGTATGTCTTTTTTTTTTCAATAATTATTTCAGTAGCTTGTTGATTTATTTTTTCAATGTTTTTCATTCTTAATATCTTTTAAATTTTACTAGGTTATTAATAAAACAATTAAAGATGGCATCATCTGATGCCATCTTTACCAAAATAATAGTGACGTTTATGAATAATATGTTCTTCCACTACCACCCCAATCGCCTAGCGATAAATCTAACCCAGCTGTCAAGCTAACGTCAAACCACCAAGGCAAAACAAAACCACCTTCAACCTCTTGTACTTCTTGAGCATTAAGCTCCACTAAATTCAAATTTTCTAAATTTATTAGTGGGTCAAATTATAAAATGCTTCGCCAATTACAAAGGCACCAAAATATAAAAAAGCCCAAAGAATAATAATTGAAATTATTATTTGAACCAAAAAACTTATCCTAATTACCTTTTTTTCAATTTTCACAATTAAAATTTTTGAAATGATATTCATTACATAGATAACATTTTGAATCCGTAAATATATTTACGGATTCAAAAATAATTAGAAGTATAATGTTTTTTTTATGGTCTAATATATTTAATTTGAATGCCTTATATAAAAAAATGTTCTTATAATAAAAAAACTGTTTTTTACTTAAAACAAAGACCAAAGCTATAGCCTAATAAATATAAAGACACACAAATTAATATTCCTAATCTTATTTGTTTTAGAAATTTTGGTGATTCCATAAAACTTATTTTTAATTAAAAATTAATGTGTAGCATTATAATATCCTAATGCAAAGCAACCAGCCCCGAATCCCATCATGAATGCACCAACTACCATCCATTTTTCGATTCCTCCGTCAATTTCAACCATTTCGTTAAATGACAATTCAACGATTTTATTTTCTTTTTTCTCAATTAAATTTTCCATTTTTATTAAGTTTTAGTGTTCCATAAAATATCCTATTGCATAACCTGCTCCATAACAAGCAGCTCCAATTTCGATTGCTGCAAGAAGTATAGGTAAAAAACCTCCCTCAACTTCTCGTACTTCTTGAGCATTAAGCTCCACTAAATTCAAATTTTCTAAATTCATAATTTTTGTTTTTAAATTGTTAATCAATAGTTTACAACAAATTAGGTTTCTCGAGAACTTTATTTTGTAAGTCGAATTTAAGTTATATAACTAAAAGATAGTGTAGTATAATGATTGTTTTTTTGTAGAATTAATTTTACAACGATATAAGAGTGAAATAATAACTAAATAGATAGAAATATTCTTTGTTTTGTTTTTGGCAATAAGATTTTCGAGGGTGTTTATAGGATCGTTTGAAAAATTCAAAATATTACTTTATTTAATTGAAATTATATGAAAGAAATATTACTTTGTTCTCTTACTTATAGCATGTGTCAAGATTAAACTGCAAAGCCAGAATTCTGATTTTTTAAGTAGTCATATTCATATGATGGTAAATCGTCAATATACATCAAAACAAAGAATGTATGAATTGGTAATTTATGATCATTTGTTCAGGTATTATAAAACAGAAAAATATCTAATAACGAAGGATTAATAGCAGATATTACTAGATCTTTTTTGATTATTTTTGTTCTACAAATTTTAAATATTATCCAATTGAAAGTTGTCGAACTCACCACGGTTTCTGAAATGCTTGATCAAATTGAGACAATGAAGCATTTGTATCCCAAACTTACTTTGGAGAGATATGAGGATTATTTACAACAAATGGTTCCTCATAACTACAAGCAGGTTGCGGTTTTTGAAAATGAAATTTGTATTGGATTATCCGGATTTTGGACAGCTATGAAAATTTGGACAGGTAAATACATAGAAATTGATAACTTCATAGTTCATTCAGAGCACCGGTCTAAAGGAGTTGGAAAAATGATGACTGATTATCTTGATAGTAAAGCAAAAGCCGAAGGTTGTAATGCCATTGTTTTAGATGCTTTCACTGGAAATTTCACTGCCCACAGGTTTTATTATAATCAGGGATATAACCCAAGAGGTTTTCATTTTGTAAAAATGTTGAACGAGGAGGGATTAACCTAATCTTTTTTTAGAAATTTAATTCAACAGCAAAAGTCCAAAAATAACCAAAGAATGGTTATTTTTGCTTTTGTAATATTTAACAGAAAATTCATTTTGGGATTATATAAAAAGCTTTTTCAGCAAACGGCTATATATGGACTTGCCACAGTAATACCAAGGATGTTCACTTTCCTTTTGGTTCCGCTTTACACACACATGCTTCCAAAAGATGAATATGGTAAAGTATCTATCATTTTTGCCTGGATGATTTTTTTCAATGTTATTTTGGCCTATGGTATGGAAACCGCTTTTTTTAGATTTTATAATTCAGAGAAAAACAAAGACAGTGTAGTAGAGACGACAACTGTTTCTATTTTTTGGTCCACAATTCTTTTCGTTTTCATAGCATTATTATTTAGAGATACTCTGGCATCTTGGTCCGGAGTAGATACGCAATATGTCACTTATTCGATTTGGATTTTGGCATTGGATGCATTGGTAATTGTTCCTTTTTCTAAGTTGAGGGCAAACCAGAGGCCAATGTTTTATGCGGCAATCAAAATTGGGAACGTTGCTGTAAATCTGGTGTTCAATTTATTTTTTCTGCTCTATCTACCAAGTGTTTCGACATCGCAGCCGGACAGTTTTCTGAGTTCTGTCTATATCGAAAACTTTCAGATTGGGTATATTTTTCTAGCCAACATCATAGCGAGTTTTCTAACTTTTGTCGTGCTTTTTCCTGACTATTTTACAATTAAATGGAAATTTGATTATGAACTCTGGAAGAGAATGATGCGTTATGGATTGCCTATCATGGTTGCCGGAATTGCTTTTGCGATCAATGAACAGTTTGACAAAATCCTTTTAGGTAAATTATTGCCTGACAATATTGCCGATGAACAGGTAGGAGTTTATTCGGCTTGCTATAAATTGGGTCTGTTCATGGTGTTGTACAGAACAGCTTATACACTTGGAATTGAACCGTTCTTTTTTAGTCATGCTTCCAATGAAAAGGCACAGGAAACGTACGCGACGGTTACCAAATATTTTGTCATTTTTGGTTCTTTTATTTTATTGACGGTAATTGTTTTTGCCGATCTTTTGAAGCAAATCATGATTCCAAATTCAGCTTATTGGGAAGCGATGAATGTTGTTCCACTGATTATTTTGGCCAATTTCTTTTTGGGAATTTACACCAATCTTTCTGTTTGGTATAAGCTTATTGACAAAACCTATGTTGGAGCCTATATTTCGATAGTAGGTGCAGCAGTAACATTGATTTTGAACTATTTATTGATCCCTAAATACAGCTACATTGGTTCGGCAATTGCTACGATTTCAGCTTACGGAAGTATGATGTTTATTTCTTATTATCTCGGAAATAAATACTATCCAATTCCTTACGACAAGAAAAAAATAGCTGGTTATTTGTCTCTATCTACCGGTTTTTCATGTATTTCCTTTTATGGATTTGGTGGGAATTATTTTGTTGGAATTTTGCTTTTGGCAATATTTTTGGGATTTATCTACTACAACGAAAAAGAAACACTTTTAAGAATTTTGAAAAGACCTGTTAAAAATTAGGACTAACAAATTCTGCAAACAATACTATTTATATTTAGAAAATAATGACAATTAATATCATCAATAAATCACAGCACGCATTGCCAAATTATGAAACCATTGCTTCAGCAGGAATGGATTTAAGAGCTAATTTAACTGAATCGATAACCTTACAGCCTTTGGAAAGAGCCATTGTTAAAACTGGTCTTTTCATTGAATTGCCGATTGGTTATGAGGCGCAGGTGCGACCAAGAAGCGGATTGGCAGCCAAAAATGGTATAACGGTGCTTAATGCTCCTGGAACTGTTGATGCCGATTATAGAGGTGAGATCGGGGTAATTTTGGTAAATTTATCCAATACTCCATTTGTTATCGAAAATGGAGAGCGAATTGCCCAACTGGTTATTGCCCAACATGAACGTGCCGAATGGATAGAAGTTGAGGAATTGACAGAAACTTCAAGAGGTGCCGGAGGATTTGGAAGTACAGGAGTGAAATAAATTCTCAATCACAGCCCTCAGTTTTTAAAATAGAAATTAATAATAGAAAGATTCTTATCACATCTTTTGATATAAAACCCCACTAAAATGAAAATAATCGTACCAATGGCGGGACGCGGATCACGCCTTCGTCCACATACTTTAACCATTCCAAAACCTTTAATCCCAGTAGCAGGAAAACCTATCGTACACCGTTTGGTTGAAGATATCGCTGGTGTTTTAAATCAGGATATTGAAGAAATTGCTTTTATCATCCATGAAAGTTTTGGTAAAAAAGTGGAAGAAGATTTAATTGCAATTGCCCAAAAATTAGGAGCCAAAGGAACAATCTATTACCAAAACGAAGCACTTGGAACAGGTCATGCTATTATGTGTGCCAAAGATTCTTTGAGCGGACCAGCAGTGATTGCTTATGCCGATACATTAATTCGCGCTAATTTTGATTTGGACAAAAGTGCGGATAGTGTTATTTGGGTAAAACAAGTGGATCAACCAGAAGCTTTTGGCGTGGTAAACTTGAATGAAAACAATGAAATAATCGAATTGGTTGAAAAACCAAAAGAATTTGTATCGGATCTTGCTGTGATCGGAATTTATTATTTTAAAGATGTTGCCGTTTTAAAAAATGAATTACAATCAGTGCTAGATAATAACATTATTCATGGAGGCGAATATCAAATCAATGACGGAATTAAACAAATGATGGCAAAAGGAATGAAATTTGTTCCAGGAGAAGTTGATGAGTGGATGGATTGTGGAAACAAAGATGTTACCGTAGAAACTAACTCCAGAATGCTTGGTTTCCTTCATAATGATGGCGAAGAATTGGTTGGAAAAAATGTAAAACTCGAAAATTCGATTATTATTCCTCCTTGTTATATCGGTGATGACGTGGTATTGATTAATGCAACGGTTGGGCCTAATGTGTCACTGGGTAATGCTTGTCATGTACAAAACAGCTCAATTAAAAACAGTTTGGTTCAAACACATTCGCATATTAAAAATGCCAATTTGGACAACGCAATGATCGGAAATCACGCCAGCTTTGATGGAAAATTTACGAATATAAGTATAGGCGATTATTCGGTTTTGGAATAATTCAAAACATAGATTTAAAAAAACAGCAAGGCAGCATTATTTAAGTATTTATTATGCTGCTTTGTTGTTTTTTTAAGTTATTTTGCAAATGTGAACCATTGTGTTTATTTTGTTCCCCAAAGATTTCGTTTAAATGAGAAAAAAATGGACTTTCATATTCACCTTTTCTGTTTTGCTAAGCAATACTGCTTTGGTATTGGCACAAACGGAGCCGGAGGAAATTAAAGTCGACGGGGATAAATTTCAAGATCTTTTCTACGAATCCATTTTTCAAAAAAGTATTGAAAACTACGACAAATCTATAGTTGCTTTGGAGCAATGTCTAAAGCTGAAACCCAACGAGCCTACTGTTTATTTTGAATTGGGAAAAAATTATTTGTATTCCAAAGATTATAAAAGTGCTTATTCTTCCTTTGAGCATGCCACGCAAATCGACCCAAACAATAAATGGTTTTGGGTGGGAATGTATGATGTGTGTTATGAAAGTAAAGATTTCAATCAGGCGATAAACGTTGTAAACAAAATTATTCCTTTTGATGCGGAGTACAAAGAAGATTTGGTTTCATTGTATATGGCAACCAAACAATTTGACAAAGCTTTGGCATTGATCAATGAGTTGAATGAAAAGGTAGGAAAAACGGAGAGGAGAGAAATGTACAAAATGCAAATCCTATCCGAAGGGAAATTTCAAAATTCGGAGATTGATAATTTAAAAGCAAAGATCGAGCAAAATCCTAAAGAAGAATCCAATTATATTGCTTTGATCTTTTTATATTCAAACAATAATGAAGAGAATAAAGCAGAGGAAGTTGCCAAGAAATTAGAAAAGGAAATTCCCGAATCGGTTTGGGCGCAAGTGAGTTTATTCAAAAATTATCTTGACAAAAATGATGGTGCCAATGCTGTAAAATCGATGAACATGGTTTTGGCCAGTTCTAAAATTGATACTAAAATAAAGCACCGAATCCTGAATGAATTTTTGCTTTTTGCAAATGCCTATCCGCAGTATGTGCCGGATTTGGATAATGCTATTGGTTATTTTAAAGATGATAAAACAGTAAATGTTGCCAAGGAAATAGGTAAGTTTTATCACAATAAAAGGGAATGGGAAAAGGCAATTAAGTATTATGGTTTATCAGAAAAAAATAGTTCCGAAGTAGATTTGGAAACTAGTTTGCTTTGGCTTCAGGCTAATACCGAATTAAAACAGTTTGAACCGGTAGCCAAAAAAGCCATGTCAATGATTGATACTTATCCTGCCGAACCGCAATTTTATTATTATGCTGGTTTGGCCAATAATCAATTGCAATTGTTTAAGAAAGCCAAAGATATTCTCGAAATGGGTTTGGATTATGTGGTAGAAAATAAAAATTTGGAAATCAATTTCAATATACAACTTGGAGAAGCCTACAGCGGATTAGGGGATACTTCAAAAAAAGAATTATATTTCAATAAAGCCAATCAGTTATTAAAAGAAAAAAAATAATGAATCGATTTATAGTAAGGACACTTTTTATTTTTATGGTTTGCTTGAGCAGTTCGGCAACATTGGTGTCTTGTAAAGCAAAAGCAAAAGTTGCAGGCGAAACTAAAAAGCCGGATGAAAACCGAATGACAGCGGAAAAAATCATTAAAAATCATTACGCCAACAAAAATGATTTCAAAACGTTATATATTAAATCTAACGTAAAATATAGAGATGATAAACAAAGTCAGAATTTAACTGCTGAAATCAAAATCAAAAAGGATGATAAAATTTTGGTGAGCCTTCGTTTTCTCGGAATCACAATGGCCAAAGCTTTGATAACGCCATCTTCTGTGAGTTATTATGAGAAAATTGGAGGAACTTATTTTGAAGGTGATTTCAGCACATTGAGCAAATGGTTAGGAACTGATTTAGATTACAACAAAGTTCAAAATATTTTGATTGGCCAGGCAATGGATGATTTATCGAAGGGAGGAGACTATAAAGATTCCTTAATTGAGCAAACATATCGATTGGAGGATATTTCAAAAAACAATATCAAAAAATACTTCTTTTTTGACAAAGATAAATTTCTCTTGAACAAACAAGAGATTTCACAGATTGCTGAAAACCGAAAAATGGAAGTTTCCTATTCCGATTATAAAATCTATAATGAATCGCCAATCCCATCGGATATTGCTATTAATGCCGAACAGGATAAAGGAAAAACCGAGATCAATTTGGGCTACAATACTATAACTGTAAATGAAGAACTCTCTTTTCCGTATAGCGTTCCAAGTGATTATAAAAGGGTTTCGATTAAATAAATTTTGAATAAAAACAATTGTAAGATGCAAAAATTTCTCTTAGGCTTATTTTTTTTATGCACGACCTCAATAATGTGGGGACAGGAGTCGCAACAAGAAAAATTGGAAAAGCGTAAAGCCGAAATTCAACAGGAAATTCGCGATAATGAAAAGTTATTGCAAAGTGTGAAGAAAAAAGAAAAGTCGGCTGTCAATGTAATTATTTTACAAAACAATAAAATAAAGCTGAAAGAAAAACTCATTCGTACTACGGAAAAACAAACCAAGATCCTTAGCAATGACATGTACATCAATCAATTGAAAATTAATAAATTGAATAGGGAATTGACAGAGCTCAAAGAGGATTATGCCAAGATGATTGTTAAGTCCTATAAAAGTCGTTCTGAGGAAAGCCGTGCAATGTTTTTATTATCTTCCGAGAATTTTTTACAAGCTTACAAAAGAGCTCAGTATATGAAACAATATACGAGCTTTAGAAAAATGCAAGGAGAAGAAATTAAAGCTAAATCAGATTCTATTTTGGGATTCAATGAAAAGTTGAATAATCAGAAAGTAGCTAAAAAGAAATTACTGGTCGAAAACACCAAAGAAAAAATATCTCTCGAAAAAGAGAAAAAAGAACAAGTAAAACTGGTAAACTCTATCAAAAAAGACAAGAAAAAAATCTCTGCCGAAATCAAAAGGAAGCAAACGGAGTCCAGAGCTATCGATCGTCAAATTGATCGTTTGATTAGAGAAGCCATCGCCGAGGCTAATAGAAAAACAGCAAGTGAAAATCCAAATGCACCGGCAACACCTTACACGTCCTCTAAAATTGTCCTAACCGGCGAAGCAAAAATATTGGCAGATAATTTCAGGGCAAACCGTGGAAAATTGCCTTGGCCAGTTGAAAAAGGCTTTGTATCATTGCCGTATGGTGACCAGCCGCATCCGGTATATCCTAGTCTTGTAGTTCATAATAGCGGGGTTGAAATTACTACCGAACAAGGGGCAACTGCAAGAGCTGTTTTTAGTGGCGAAGTAACAAGCGTTATTGTATTATCTCCTGTAAATAAAGCCGTAATGATTCAGCATGGAGATTGTTTTACGGTGTATCAAAACCTAAGTTCTGTTTTTGTAACCAAAGGTGAAAAAGTGAATACGAAACAAAGTTTAGGAAAAATACGAACCAATGGGGAAGGGAAAACAATTCTGAAATTTACAATTTCACAAAACACAACCTATAACAATCCTGCAAGTTGGTTGTATAATATGTAATTTTTGAAAGAACAAAGCGGCACTATTTATCTAATAGTGCCGTTTTTAATAAAATCATTCATTAAGTTTGCACTTTATTTAATTTACGATGCTAAGATATTCTTTGAGTTTAATTTTTCTAGTTTCAACGGCTTTACTTTGGGGTCAAGATAATCAACAAAAAAAATTAGAAGAACGTAAAGTTAAAATCCAACAAGAGATTAAGGAAAACGAGACCAAACTTCAAACGGTAAAGAAGCAGGAAAAGACGGCGACCAAAGCGATTGCTCTTCAAAGCAACAAAATCAAACTTAAAGAAGAACTGATTGCCACTACCGAAAAACAAACAAAACTTCTTGGAAATTCAATTGCAGTCAATCAAACGCAAATAACAAAACTGGAAAAGGAATTGGCTGATCTTAAAGAAGATTATGCCAAAATGATTGTCAAGTCTTATAAAAGTAGATCGGAAGAAAGCCGTGCGATGTTTTTATTATCTTCCGAAGATTTTTTTCAGGCGTATAAAAGAGCACAGTATATGAAACAATATACCAACTTCAGACGCATGCAGGGAAAGGAAATTCAATCCAAAACCTATCAACTCTATACGTTTAATTCCAAATTGGATGTTCAAAAAAGTGCCAAAGAAGAACTGATTGTCGAAAAAGACAAAGAAAGACTGTCATTGGAAAAAGAAAAACAAGAACAGGAAAAATTGGTTGAGTCTCTAAAAAAAGACAGAAAGAAGATTATTGCCGAGATAAAGAAAAGACAACTTGAATCTAAAACGATTGACAAAAAAATCGAGAAAATGATTCGCGAAGCAATAGCCGAAGCCAATAGAAAAGCGGCAAGGGAAAAGGCAGCGAGAGAAAAAGCGGCCAGAGAAAAAATCGCAATGGAAAAAGCTAAAGCCGATGCAGCCGCAAAAGCCATTGCTCTTGAAAAAGCCAAAGCACTAGAAAAGAAAAAAGAAATCGAGAGAGCCAATGCATTGGCGGCAGCCAAAGCCAAAGCCGAAGCAAAGCCGAAACCAAAACCAATTCCGATTCCAAAGGAAGTCGAACAAGCCATTGCTAAGGAAGTGCCGGTTGTTTCAAAGGAAGTGCCGATCGCAACAACAACTTCAGCCGTTTCAACCACAAAGATGGATTTGTCACCCGACGATAAAGTGGATTCGGATAACTTTAAGGCAAATAAGGGAAAACTGCCATGGCCGGTTGAAAAAGGCTATATTTCTCTAGGTTTTGGAGACCAGTTCCATCCGGTTTATAAAGAACTGCAGGTACACAATAGCGGTTTGGAATTTACCACCGATTCCGGAGCCAATGCCAGAGCTGTTTTTGGAGGAGTGGTATGGAGTGTAATGATTTTTTCGCCTGTCAATAAAGCGGTGATGTTGCAGCATGGGGACTTTTTTACCATTTATCAAAATTTAGTTTCGGTGAGCGTAAGCAAAGGCGACAAAGTGAACATCAGACAAAGTTTAGGGAAGATAAAAACCAATGGTAGCGGGAAAGCAATATTGAAATTTGCCATTACCCAAAACACGACTTATACCAATCCAAAGGCATGGTTGACGGGTAAATAATCGGAAATAAATTAATAAAATTTTAAACCGTCTTCTGAAAAATATAATTTATATTTGATAAAATTAAATTTGAAAACTATGAAATGAGCATGGTTGTAAATTGGTAGCAAATGCCAATGACGATATGCGAATTACATATGACCAATAAAGAACAATAAATTTTTACATATATGAATTCGAATAACCCTTTTTTGAATAATAAAACATTTTCAACTGCTGCTTCAAGAAAAGACGAAGTACATCAGGCAGTAGTTATTGATGATAACCAAAACATGACTTTGGCGGGAACCATCAACAGAAGTTTGATTCTGTTTTTATTACTTGTCGCTTCGGCAACAGTAATTTGGTGGGCTACTTTTAATGGGATGAACCCAATAATTCCGGCTATTGGAGGAGGAATTGTAGGATTGATCATGGTTGTAATCGCATCGTTCAAACCGGAATCTTCGCCTTATTTGGCTCCTGGATACGCTCTTTTTGAAGGATTGTTCATCGGAGGGGTTTCGGCAATTTTTGAGATTCAGTATCCGGGAATTGTGACACAAGCAGTTGGTGCTACTTTTGTGACTTTTGGAGTTTGTTTGGGATTATATAAATATCAAATCGTAAAAGTAACCGAGCAATTCAAATCGATTGTTATTGCGGCGACATTAGCAATTGGTACTTATTATTTAATTTCTTGGCTAATCTCTTTGTTTACTAGTTACACACCGGTACATTACGGAAACTCGATGGCAAGTATTGGTATTAGTGTATTTGTGGTTATAATTGCTGCCTTAAACTTGTTCTTGGATTTTGACAGAATCGAAAAAGGAGTGGAGCAAAAAATGCCTAAATACATGGAATGGTACGGAGCAATGGGCTTAATCATAACACTAGTTTGGTTGTACATCGAATTTTTGAGGTTACTGTCTAAGTTGTCTAAAAAATAATAACTAACACAATTTATAAAACGATACCCTTCAGAAATAAAGGGTATTTTTTTTTGGAGCAGAAAGACAAGGCATTTTTGCCGGCATTGGTCCCACTTTCCACTACAATCTCTTGTACCGAACGCCGGTACAAGAGGATTTTCGTTGCAATCGGGGCTAAAAGGAAACATTGGTCATTTTTGTTATCATTGACAAACTTTGCAACTCTGCGTCTTTGCGAGAAACGCGATAAATCCCGAACAAAAAATAAAACATGACAATCAAACTCAAATCATTAAATTTGCAGTCTTATTTAAAGATATGTTAGAAAAGGAAACAATAAATTTTGAAAAGACAGCCATCGTTGGTATTGTTACTCAAAACCAAAGCGAAGAGAAACTCAATGAATATCTTGACGAATTAGAGTTTTTGACGTTTACAGCAGGAGGTGAAGTGGTGAAGCGTTTTTCACAAAAAATGGAACGCCCCAATCCAAAAACATTTGTGGGGACGGGGAAACTAGAGGAAATTTGTCTTTTTGTAAAAGAAAATAAAATATCCACTTTGATTTTTGATGACGAATTATCGCCTTCCCAACAAAAGAATATTTCTAAAATCATTGATTGTAAAATACTAGATCGTACCAATCTTATCCTTGATATTTTTGCGCAAAGAGCTGAGACTTCTTATGCAAGAACTCAAGTAGAACTAGCGCAATGTCAATATTTATTGCCAAGACTTTCCGGAATGTGGACACACTTGGAACGTCAAAAAGGAGGTATCGGAATGCGTGGTCCTGGGGAAACAGAGATTGAAACGGATAGACGTATCGTTCGTGATCGTATTTCGTTATTGAAAGAAAAAATTAAAACCATCGATAAGCAAATGGGCGTGCAACGTAGTAACCGCGGAGCAATGGTTCGTGTTGCTTTGGTGGGTTATACCAATGTTGGAAAATCAACTTTGATGAATGCAATCGGGAAAAGTGATGTGTTTGTAGAAAACAAACTTTTTGCCACATTGGATACAACCGTTCGTAAAGTGGTGATTAAAAATTTACCGTTCTTATTATCCGATACGGTAGGCTTCATTAGAAAATTGCCTACTCAATTGGTTGATTCGTTCAAGAGCACATTGGACGAAGTTCGGGAAGCCGATTTGCTATTGCATGTCGTTGATATTTCACATCCCGAATTTGAAGATCATATCGAGTCAGTGAATCAAATTTTGCAAGATATTAAAGCCAATGACAAGCCGGTTATTATGGTTTTCAATAAAATTGATGCCTATAAGCATTTGACGATTGAAGAGGATGATTTGATGACTGAGAAGACTCCAAGGCATTTTACACTGGAAGAATGGAAACAAACTTGGATGCATCGTTTGGGGGAAGAAAACACCTTGTTTATTTCGGCTACCCAAAAAGAAAATTTCGAAGAGTTTAGGGAACATGTTTACGAAGCCGTTAGGCAAATTCACATTACCCGTTTTCCATACAATAAATTCCTGTATCCGGATTATAAAGATGCCGTGGAGAAGGAGGAGAAAGAAGAAAATGAATAAAACAAAAGACCTTTTAGTAATTCTAAAAGGTCTTTTTATTTTGGTTTAAAAAACATAATTCAGCCCAACGCCAAACACTTCCTTGGTTTGGAAACCCGCAAAAGCATCATCGTCATAAATCGCCTGAAAGTTTAAATTCGCGGACAGTATTTTGTTGATTTTCATTACTATGATCAAATCATAATTAATGTCAATATTTTGTGGATCTTTCAGATAATTGGAATATAAATTCAAAAGATTTTCGGCCGTGACGTTTTCCATTATTTTGAATTTGTAATAAGCCGAGGTATTGAACCCTAGTTGATACAAGATGCTTTTGTTTGTTTCCACACCAAAATAGCTGTAGTTTACATAGCCGGGAATAGATGTGTAATAGTTATCGACAAAGGTTATTTTGGATGTGAGCGGAGCAAAATTAATTTTAAAATTTTCAGTCTTTTTCCAATACATACCGGGGCCAAACAGCAAATAACCGGGCGACATAAAGTTGGTGTTTTCGTTCCTTATTTCTGCGCCGTTTTCATCTTTTGCATATAAATATCCTTTGGTGAATTGGGTTCTGAAATTGACCAAAAATGAGTAGTACCAATATCCGCTTGTTCTTTGTGCGGCTATGGAATTGATTTCGAACTGATCGTCGGTTTTCTTTTCAAAAGAGGAATTCTGTGTTTGGAGCAATCCATAGGAAGCAAGGATTCTATTTTCCCAACTGAATTTATTTTTCTTGTAGTTGATTTTATAATCTAAACCTAAATTTCCCGAAAAGCTGTTTTCTCCACCGGCTACCCAGTTATTAAAATTGGCCTGATTAAAAAGAAAAGTGATTTTCCCGCTGGACTTCCAACCATTTGTGATAGTGTCATCAACGGCTTTGGTGGCTTCTTCCGTTTTTTTGCTTAAATCTTTTTCGGAAGATTGTGCATATATAAGAGTGGAAAAAAGAAACAGCCAGACAAAAGGTATGATTTTTTTCATATGTTGATATTTATTGTTTTTATCGGTTATATGTAATTGTTTCACCTGTCGCTTTCGCTCTAGTTGCATATCAAGAATGGAGGGGGTAACTAATTTGCAATCATGCAAATTTCATTGCGTTTGTATTTATTTTAATACAAATATAATGAAGAATAAAGTATTGAAATATAGTTGATTAAAAAAAAAACAACACTATTTTTTTGCCGATTTGTATAACGGAACTGCCGAACAGGCTTCTCCATACATAATACTTCTGGCGTAAGGTTGTAAGTACTGCGCTGCCAAAATGTAAGCGCGCATTGGTACTGGTTTTCTGGAACAACCTTTTATGATTACAGGCTTATCCTGATATGCAGTAAAATCGATAGAAGGCAACAACTCTTCGTACAAAGAAGCGTCTAAATCTTCTATGTTACCATTTATGATTTTTTTTGCAAAAGGAGCTAAATGCATCGTAATCAAAATCATTGCCCATTTTGGAACAATAGCATCTGTGCTGCACAAAACAGCAACATAGTGGTCTTGGTATTGTGACCAATCGTGATTTTTGAGCTCTTCCCTAAAGTCTTTTTCTTTTAATAAAAAACCTTCCAAAAGCCATTGCGAGAGATCAATTTGAACACGATTTCCTGCCGGATAATAGTCTTCAAGATCGAAAACTTCGAGGGCACTATTCGCTACTTTATTGATTATTTCTTCCATTTGAAAAGTTTGGTTTCAGGTTTAAAGTTTCAAGTTAAAAACAACCTGAAACTTTAAACTTTAAACAAATTTTAAAGCATTCCCAATTCTAATTTTGCTTCTTCACTCATCAAATCTTTGCTCCATGGCGGATCAAAAGTAATTTCTACTTCGGCGTCTTTGATGTGTTCGATTGATTTTACTTTTTCCTCTACTTCTCTTGGTAAACTTTCTGCTACCGGACAGTTTGGAGAGGTAAGGGTCATTAATATTTTTACTTCATAATCGGTGTTGACCATCACGTCATAAATCAATCCCAATTCGTAAATATCTACGGGAATCTCAGGATCGTAAATGGTTTTCAGTTTTTTTACGATTGATTCTCCTAATTCTTCGGTGTTTATTTCTTGTTCCATTTTTGTAGTTGTTTTTCACCCTTGAGGCGATATTTTAAAAGCAAGGTTTTTTTATTTTACCATTAAGATCTTAAGTTCATAAAGATGTAAACTTAACTTTTCTTATTGTCTTAATGGTTTAAATTTTTTTATTTGTTCTTAGTATCAAATGCCAAGGCATACATTTTAATATTTTTTATCATCGAAACCAAACCATTGGCTCTTGTTGGCGAAAGATGTTCTTTCAAACCTATTTCATCAATAAACGCCGTATCGGAATTTAATATGTCAATTGCTTTTTGGTTTGAAAAAGCTCGAATTAAAATAGCGATTATTCCTTTGGTTAAAATGGCATCACTATCGGCTGTGAAAACAATATTGTCTCCGTCTTTTTCTCCATGAAGCCATACTTTGGATTGACAGCCTTTGATTAAATTATCGTCAGTTTTGAATTTTTCCTCAATTAAGGGAAGATTTTTTCCTAACTCAATGATGTATTCATAGCGCTGCATCCAATCGTCAAACATAGAGAATTCATCAATGATTTCGTCTTGTACTTCTTTTATTGTCATTCTTCTTTTTTTGAAAACGATAGTATCGTGTTTACTAAATTTTTTATTTTTTCGGGAGGTGTTCCATTGTCGAAAGTCTGACTTTCATAGGTTTTCTCCTTATAGGTTATTTTTAAATTGGCCATTGCAGCACCGTCGTGAAAGCGTTTTTGTGTGGGCGCTTTTAAATTTGGAATTTCCTCCAAATGCACTTTTTGAAATTCTTTTATCAAAGCATTCCATTGGGCATCCGTTAGGGAAGTAGAAACAGGTTTTCCTCCTCTTGTTTCCGTAACGGACACCGTTTTATTCTCCACGACAATGTTGTTGTACAATCCCCTTGAATTGGCTGTATATTCAACTTTGGCGGAAGCCAAATCCATATTCTTTTGCCCTTGGCAATTGTTACCAAGAATTATAGTCAAAAACAAGAGTGCTATGAATTTCATAATTTTTCTGAATTTAAGACAGCATCATTTGTGCTTTTTTTACGGCCTCGACCAAAGTGTCAATTTCTTCTTTGGTATTATAAAAAGAAAACGAAGCTCTAATCGTTCCCGGAATTCCAAAGAAATTCATAATTGGTTGTGCGCAATGGTGGCCTGTTCTTACCGCAATTCCCAATTTGTCAATAATTGTTCCAATGTCATACGGATGAATACCGTCAATGTTAAACGAGATTACCGAAGTTTTGTTTTCAGAAGTACCAAAAATTCGCAAACCGTCGATTTCCAATAATCGCTTTGTTGCGTAATCCAACAATTCCAATTCCTGTTTCTGAATGTTTTCAAAACCAACTTCATTCATATAATCAATGGCAGTTCCCAAAACAATTCCGCCGGCAATATGAGGCGTTCCTGCTTCAAATTTATGTGGCAAATCGGCATAGGTAGTTTTCTCGAAAGTTACTTCTTTGATCATTTCACCACCGCCTTGATACGGAGGCAGTTTATTCAGCCAAGCTTCTTTTCCGTATAAAACTCCTGTTCCTGTTGGGCCGCACATTTTATGTCCCGAAAAAGCATAGAAATCACAATCCAAAGCCTGAACATCCGGTTTTAAATGCGGAACAGCCTGCGCACCATCAATCAAAATGGCTGCTCCAACTTCGTGCGCTTTGTCAATCATATACTTGATAGGATTGATTGTTCCCAACGCATTCGAGATATGGTTTACCGTTACGATTTTGGTATTTGGCGAAAGCAACTTGTCGTACTCGCTCATTATCAATTCCCCTTTTTCATTCATTGGGATAACTTTGAGCGTGGCGCCTGTTTTTTCGCAAAGCATTTGCCAAGGCACAATATTACTGTGGTGTTCCAAATAGGAAACCACAATTTCATCGCCCGGTTTTAGAATAGAAGCAAATCCATTGGCTACAAGGTTAATACCAAAAGTCGTCCCCGAGGTAAAAAGTACTTCATGGGCGAATTTTGCATTAATGTGGTTTTGCACTTTTGCACGGGAAACTTCATAAGCATCGGTCGCTAACTGACTCAACGTATGAACTCCTCTGTGAATATTGGCATTTATTTCTTGATAATAGGTTGAAATGGCATCAATAACCACTTGCGGTTTTTGTGAAGTGGCTCCGTTATCGAAATATACTAAAGGCTTTCCGTTTACCTTTTGTGAAAGAATAGGAAAGTCGGTTCTTATTTTCTGAATATCTAACATTGTTTTATTTAGAATTTTTCTAAATACAAAAGTAATACAATTGATTTAGTTTTCTAAGAAACAATAGTTAATAATTGTTTATTGCTTGATAGAATTCTATTATAACTATTTCTCTTTTTTTGGATGATTGCAAAAAAAGCCAATAGCTTCCCTTTAGCCCCGGTTGAAGTGGAAATCTCCCGATTTAGAAAAACAAGGCTTTTTTGCCGTAGTTTTTCTTGATCGGGAATTGAAACGGAAAACGGGACGATGTTTCCAAAAATGCCCAATGTGTCCGCTTCAAAATAACAATGAAAATCAGGTTGTTAGTGTTTGTTTTTTTACTAAATTGGTGTAATTATCTTTCATTATGAAAAAATATTTAAAAGTAGGCCTCTTTCTTTTGTTCCTCATTGTTGGGTATTTTGGATATACAAATTATCTCAAACTTGAATTGATATCCGGTTTTTCGGCCAAAAATTTGGCTTCAGCCCATTTTATTGACAACCGTTCACAGGAGGTTATTGAAAAAAGCGACAATAATTTTGATGTGATAGGTTGGGCAACCAATGAAATCAATGAATCAGGAAAATATGCTACAGCTAGTGTTTTTGGTTTAAAAAAACGAAAAGCGATTTATAGACCGGGTTTGGGGGCGACTTTAATTGATGAAGATTTTGACATCACAAAACCTTATGAAATTCCAAAAAGAACAAAATCAAACAGTAAACTTTCTTTTCCATATGGCGATGTAGAACCGAAAGACACAGTTTTTGCTAATATCGATTATGTCAAGTTGAATCAGGCTGTCGCCAATGCTTTTGACGCCAAAGGAGAAAACGATAAAAAGACCCGTTCGGTCTTAGTTATTTATAAAGATAAAATCATTGCCGAAAAATATGTTGATGGTTTTTCGAAGAACAGTATTTTGTTGGGTTGGTCCATGACCAAGAGTATTACGGGAACATTTTTTGGAATTCTTCAAAAACAAGGAAGATTTGATATTTACAAACCCGCTCCCGTCCGGGAATGGCAAAATGATGACCGGAAAAACATAACGACCAATGATTTGTTGCATATGAATTCGGGTTTGGAATGGGACGAGCATTATGATAGAGTTTGTGATGCAACTCAAATGCTTTTTCAAACTGAAGATATGACTCGAACGCAATTGTTAAAACCTGCCCTTTTCAAACCCAATGCGCATTGGAATTATTCTTCGGGAACGGCCAATTTACTGTCGGGAATTTTGCGAAAGCAATTCAAGACACATCAGGAATATTTGGATTTTTGGTATTCGGCTTTGATTGATAAAATAGGGATGAGTTCGATGCTTATCGAAACCGATATGGCGGGGAATTATGTAGGTTCGTCCTACGGTTGGGCAACAACCAGGGATTGGTCCAAATTAGGTTTACTTTATTTGCACAAAGGCAATTGGAACGGCGAACAATTATTCAATCCTAGTTGGGCTAAGTATGTTTCTACACCTACAAACACTTCAAACGGTAGATATGGAGGTCAATTTTGGCTCAATGCCAACGGCCATTTTCCGGATGCTCCTAGAGATATGTATTATTGCAGTGGTTTTCAGGGACAAATGGTAGCTATCATTCCGTCAAAGGATTTGGTAATCGTAAGAATGGGACTGAAAGAAGAATTTGATTTTAATGGTTTATTGAGTGGGATTGCGGGAAGCTTTAAAAAATAAAAACCCCGACAGGTTTTTAAAACCTGTCGGGTTTGTAAATATAATTTGCGATTAAAAACTACAAATCAAATCCAAGTTTAACGCCCAATTTATTGGCGATAATTTTGGTGATTCGTTGTTTTAATTCTGGTATTTTGATGTTTTCAATAACGGCATTCGAGAAAGCGTACATCAATAATGCTTTGGCTTCTTTTTTAGGAATACCGCGTTGTTGCATATAGAACATCGCAGTTTCGTCCAATTGACCAACGGTACAACCGTGTGAACATTTTACGTCATCGGCAAAAATTTCCAATTGTGGTTTGGCGTTAATGGTAGCTTTGTCGCTCAAAACAATGTTGTTGCTTTTTTGGAAAGCGTTTGTTTTTTGCGCTTGTCTTTCCACATACACTTTTCCGTTGAAAACCCCTGTAGAGCGGTCATTGAAAATTCCTTTGTAATCTTGGAAACTTTCGCAATTTGGCGCCGCGTGATTTACCAATGTATAATGGTCAACGTGTTGGCTTTCGCCAATAATCGTGATTCCGTTTAACGTACTAGTAAGTCTTTCACCAAAATGGTAGAAATTCAAATTGTTTCTTGTTAGGTTTCCGCCAAAAGAGAAAGTGTGCACCGAAACGTGACTTTCCTGTTTTTGGGAAACATAAGTGTTGTCAATTAAATTGGCGTCTAGATTGTCATTTTGAATTTTGTAATAATCTACAATGGCTCTTTTTTGAGCAAAAATCTCAGTAACCGAATTGGTTAAAACTGGATTAGCTTCGCTCAGTTCGCCTTTGGCTCGGGTTTCGTTCAAGCTTTGGTGGCGTTCAATGATTTGAACATGAGAGTTTTCACCAACGATAACCAAGTTTCTTGGCTGAACCATAAGCGCAGTTTCGCTGCCTGTTGAGAAATACATGATTTCAATTGGTTTGTCGGCAACTTTGCTTTTTGGGATATTGATGTAGGCTCCTTCATTGGCGAAAGCCGTATTCAAGGAAGTCAAACTTTCCTCTTTGTTGGCAATCTTGTTGAAATAGGTGTCGATAACCATTTTGTATTTTGGCTTGTTCAATGCCGATGACATGAGGCAAACATCAATTCCGTCGTGGGTTGTTGAAGATAAATGCGAACTGAAAACACCGTCGATAAACACTACTTTGTAGGTGTCTATTTCGTGTAAAAAGTATTTTTTTACGTCGCTGTATTGAATAGTGCTTTCTGTTTTTGGGAAAACGCTAAAGTCATTTTTTAGAATAGCATTTAGCGAAGTGTATTTCCAACTTTCTTCTTTTTTGGTTGGAAAACCTTTATTTTCGAAGTTTTTTATAGCTTCAGTTCGAATGTTGTGAAGTTCGGTATGAACATCAACTCGTTCCTCAAAAGCCATAAAAGACGATAGTAATTTTTCTTTTAATTCCATTTTTGTTTGTTTCAGGTTTCAGGTTTCAGGTTTCAGGTTTTGCCTATTGAAACTTATTACCTTTGAAATCTTTCTTGTTAAGATAAGTGATGAAATTTTTTATTTTACCACTTAAGTTTTCATAATCCTTTTTTAAAATTTCAAATCTTTGTTCTGAAATATATTCAAAATCAAAAACTCTATAAAGTTGAGATCGAGTTTCTCCTGCAGAACCTTTGGCAATAGATAAAAATTGTCTAAATTCTATGTTGCCATCTCTTTCAAAGCCTTCAGCGATATTATCCATTACTGAACCTGATGATGCTTTTATTTGATCCTTAAACCGATAATCGTTTTTTAATTCAGTTTCAATTGAAATTGTATGAATTTCTTTTGCCAGCCGTCTAGCTTCTTGCCAAATGTCTAAATCTTCAAAACGGTTTATGGTAGCCATAGATTTTATTTTTGTTTGTTTCAGGTTTTGTTTGTTTCAGGTTTTGTAACTTGAAACTAAAAAAACTTGAAACTTGAAACAATTTTTAATTATCTCCTTTAATCCAGTCGTATCCTTTTTCTTCTAATTCGTGGGCCAATTCAGCTCCGCCGGATTTTACGATTTTTCCGTTATGAAGTACGTGAACAAAATCAGGAACGATGTAATCCAATAATCTTTGGTAGTGTGTAATTACAATGACAGCGTTTTTGTCACTTTTCAATTTATTTACACCATTGGCAACAATTCTCAAAGCATCAATATCAAGACCGGAATCGGTTTCGTCAAGAATGGCTAGTTTTGGGTCTAGCATCGCCATTTGAAAAATTTCATTTCTTTTTTTCTCACCGCCGGAGAAACCTTCATTAAGGGAACGGGAAAGAAACTTTCTGTCGATTTCCAATAATTCTGATTTTTCACGGATAACTTTCAGCATTTCGTTGGCCGGCATTTCTTCCAGACCTTTTGCTTTACGGGTTTCATTGATTGCCGATCTCATGAAGTTGGTTACCGAAACTCCAGGGATTTCAACAGGATATTGGAACGAAAGGAAAACACCTTTGTGTGCTCTTTCTTCCGGGGCAAGATCGCCAAGATCCTCGCCGTCCAAAATAATTTCACCCTCGGTCACTTCATAATTTTCATTTCCGGCAACAACAGCCGAAAGGGTACTTTTTCCGGCACCGTTTGGTCCCATTATTGCATGAACTTCTCCTGCTTTTACTTCAAGGTTTATCCCTTTTAATATTTCTTTGTCACCTATTGAGGCGTGTAAATTTTTTATTGATAACATTTGTTTTATTTTGTTTATTCGTAATGCCCTTTCAAAGACAAAATATTTAAAATTTCTATTGTTTCTTCTTCAGTAACTCTATAAATTATTCGATGTTCCTGATTTATTCTTCTTGACCATCTTCCTGTCAATTGATGTTTTAATTGCTCTGGTTTTCCTAATCCTTCAAATGGATGCAGCTGAATATCTTCAATCAAAGAATATATTTTATTAATTATTCTTTTGTTACCTGATTTTATCCAAAATTCTAAATCTTTTTTTGCCTTGTCAGAAAAATCTATTTGCATAATTCTTTCAATTCTTCCATTGTCATTCTGACTCCTTTTCCATCTTTAATGCTTTGTTCTGCTTCCAAAATTTCTTTCACAAACTCAGGATTATATGGTTTTTCGTCTTTTTCAATTTCAAAACCAAGAGATTTTGCCAGTGATTTCAAAACCGGAAAATCTTTTTTCTTTACGTTTTTTAAAATTATATCCATAGCAATTGAATTCAGATTGTTCTTTCAAATTTATAAAAAATTATCCAACAGAACCTTCCAATGAAATTTCCAATAATTTTTGTGCTTCCACAGCAAACTCCATTGGCAATTTATTCAACACGTCTTTACTGAAACCGTTTACGATTAGTGCAATTGCTTTTTCGGTGGGGATTCCGCGTTGGTTGCAATAGAAAACTTGGTCTTCGCCAATTTTACTAGTTGTGGCTTCATGTTCTACTTTTGCCGTTGGGTTTTTGCTTTCGATATATGGGAAAGTGTGCGCACCGCAATTATTCCCCATCAGTAATGAATCACATTGTGAAAAGTTTCTGGCGTTTTCGGCTCTGGCTCCAATTTGAACCAAACCTCTATAACTGTTTTGTGATTTTCCTGCCGAAATACCTTTGGAAATAATGGTTGATTTAGTGTTTTTACCCAAATGGATCATTTTGGTTCCTGTATCGGCTTGTTGGAAATTATTGGTAACGGCAATGGAATAGAATTCTCCTATTGAGTTGTCTCCTTTTAAAATAACAGAAGGATATTTCCAGGTAATCGCAGAACCGGTTTCCACTTGTGTCCAGGAGATTTTTGCATTTTTCTCGCAGAATCCTCTTTTGGTCACAAAGTTGAAAACCCCACCTTTACCTTCTTTGTTTCCAGGATACCAGTTTTGAACTGTTGAATATTTAATTTCGGCATCGTCCAAAGCGATAAGTTCTACAACGGCAGCGTGCAATTGGTTTTCGTCACGGGTTGGAGCGGTACATCCTTCCAAGTAAGAAACATAACTACCTTCATCGGCAATTAACAATGTTCTTTCGAATTGTCCTGTTCCCGCCTGATTGATTCTGAAATAAGTTGAAAGTTCCATTGGGCAGCGAACGCCTTTTGGAATATAACAGAAAGATCCGTCGGAGAAAACAGCTGAATTCAAGGCTGCGTAAAAGTTGTCTTTTTGAGGAACAACGCTTCCTATATATTTACGGACCAATTCAGGATGTTCTTTGATGGCTTCGGAAATACTCATAAAGATAATTCCTTTTTCGGCCAATGTCGCTTTGAATGTTGTTGCAACCGAAACCGAGTCAACTACAATATCTATAGCAATATTGTTCATTTTTTTTTGCTCGTCCAGAGAGATGCCTAATTTTTTGTACATCTCCAAAAGTTCCGGATCTACATCATCCAAGGTTTTGTTTGGATCCGCTTTTTTTGGGGCAGAGTAATAGGAAATGGCTTGAAAGTCCGGTTTTTCATAACGAACGTTTGCCCATTCCGGTTCAACCATTTCTTCCCAAGCGCGAAAAGCCTCAATACGCCAATCGGTCATCCATTGCGGTTCATCTTTCTTTTGGGAAATGGCTCGAACAATATCTTCATTTAAACCAACAGGAAACGTTTCGGATTCCAATTCGGTGTAAAATCCGTATTCGTATTCTTTGTTCTCTAATTCGATTTTTAAATCGTCTTCGGTGTATTTTGACATTTTTTTATTTTTAAAAACCATTAAGAGATTAAGATTTGTTAAGACTTAATCAACTTAATTTCTTAATGGTTTAAATGGGTTTTTATCATTTTATAACGAGAAACTTTCCCCGCAACCGCAAGTTCTATTGGCATTTGGATTGTTAAAAACAAATCCTTTTCCGTTTAGTCCTCCGGAAAATTCCAATATTGTTCCTGCAAGATAAAGGAATGATTTTTTTTCGACTGCAATTTTTATATCGTTGTCCTCAAATATTTTGTCGTCTTCGTTTTTATTTTTGTCAAATTTCAAATCGTAAGACAAACCAGAGCATCCACCGCTTTTTACGCCGACTCTCACGAAGTCAACAGCAGCATCAAAACCATCGTCTTTCATCAAGTCGATAATTTTCTTTTTGGCAGTATCAGAAACTTGTATCATGTGTTCTTAAATAGTTGTTTTAATGTTTTGGATATAAATGACTAATAATGAATTAGCAAAAAAGATGCCGATTTCAAAAACGCACTTATGTCTTATGTTTATTTCGTCTAAATTAACTGCAAAGATACTATATAAAATACTTTTTTCCATGATTGATAACATTTATATAACTAATGCCGAAATAGAAATTTGTTATATATAGGTAGAATTAAGCCATTGGATTTTGTTAAATTGCGGTTTCATTTTAAACATTAATCCATACTTAATGAAACTTTATCCCATAGAAACAGGCAATTTTAAACTAGACGGCGGAGCAATGTTTGGCGTGGTGCCAAAATCGATTTGGAACAAAACCAATCCCGCTGACGAAAACAATTTGATTGACATTGCAGGACGGTGTTTGTTGATTGAAGACGGTAATCGGTTGATATTAATCGATACCGGAATGGGGGATAAACAGTCGGATAAGTTTTTTGGTTATTACTTTCTTTGGGGCTCACATTCTATGGACAAGTCCTTGGCTCAATTCGGTTTTCACCGCGATGATATTACCGATGTTTTTATGACGCATTTGCATTTTGACCATTGTGGAGGAAGTGTGCAATGGAATAAGGACAAAACAGGTTACGAACCGGCTTTTAAAAACGCCAAATTTTGGAGCAACGAAAGCCATTGGGAATGGGCAACAAAACCCAATGCCAGGGAAAAAGCCTCTTTTTTGTCGGAGAATATTTTACCGATGCAGGAAAGTGGACAGTTACAATTTATTTCGAAACCCGAAAGTGACTTTGAAGTGTCAAAAGAGTTGAGCTTTGGGATTTTTTATGCCGATGGTCATACCGAGAAACAAATGATTCCGCATATTCAATATCAGGACAAAACCATTGTTTTTTGTGCCGATTTGTTGCCGACTGTCGGACATTTGCCATTGCCTTATGTAATGGGATATGACACTCGACCACTATTGACAATGCCCGAGAAAGCCAAATTCCTCAACGCCGCCGCAGACAATAATTATTATTTGTTTTTGGAACACGATGCACATAACGAGATTATTACTGTTGAGCATACCGAGAAAGGGGTGCGCTTGAAAGAGCGGTTTAGTTGCGGGGACGTTTTTTAATAGGTATCAGTAAGCCTTATTTTTCGTTAATTTGAAAATGAAGACTTTTATTATACACATTATGGTAACTAAATTTCAATAATGCATACTTATTGATTTTCCGAAAATTTGAATATCAATTTCAGTCTGATAATATTTAATTCATAAAAAACAGTTAATAATTGATTAATATCTAATTTACTTCTGCTATTTTTGAAGTTGATTAGTAAAACTACAAACAGATGAAAAAAATAAATTTAACGGCATCGGCATTAGTTGTGGCTTTGTCTTTATGCCTTTCGGCAAATGCGCAAACATCATCGACTTATGTTGCGAAAAAAGGAGAATTGAAAGAATCCGAATTGCAAAGATGGTCGCATCTGGATTTGGCCAAAGACAGTATTCCGGGAATGAGCGTGGATAAAGCTTACGCGGAATTGCTTAAAGGCAAAAAAGGCGTTAAAGTTATTGTAGGTATTGTAGATTCGGGTGTGGATATTGACCACGACGATTTGAAATCGGTAGTTTGGACCAATAAAAAAGAGATTCCCGGAAATGGAATCGATGACGATAAAAACGGTTATATCGATGATGTTCATGGATGGAATTTCCTTGGTGATGCAGTGCACGAAACTTTGGAAATGACCCGAATCGTTAAAAAAGGAGATGACGGATCGGAGACCTACAAAAAAGCATTGGCGGCTTATAATGAAAAAAACAGCAAAGCCTTGAAGGATAAACAACAAGTTGATTTTCTTTTGGGAGCAGATAAAGCCATTCAAAAATATTTGAACAAAGAAAATTATACGGTTGATGATTTGAAAGGAATCTCAACTACAGATCCTGATTTGTCCAAAAGTACAATGATCATGACACGTGTCTTGAGTAATGCCGGACCTGGTTTTAGAGGCGAACTTGAAGAATATAATAAATACGTTTATGGCCAATTGGATTATAACTTGAACAAAGATTTTGACGGGCGAAAAGTGTTGGGAGACAATCCGGAAGATATTACCAAAACCAAATACGGAAACAACGTTGTTTACGGTCCTGATAAAGAAGAAGCACTTCACGGAACCCACGTTGCCGGAATTATTGCTCAAGTAAGAGGAAACGGTATTGGTGGTGACGGAGTTGCCGATAATGTTGAGATTATGGCGGTGAGAGCTGTTCCAGACGGAGATGAGTATGATAAGGATATCGCTTTGGCAATTCGTTATGCTGTGGACAATGGAGCCAAAGTAATCAACGGAAGTTTCGGGAAAAGCTATTCTCCTCACAAACAATGGGTTTTTGATGCTATAAAATATGCCGAAAAGAAAGACGTATTATTTGTACATGCTGCAGGAAATGATGGTGATAATATTGATTTGGCAGAAAATGCAAATTACCCAAATGATTCAGCGGACAACAAAAAAGAATTTGCTTCGAATGTATTGACGGTTGGTGCTTTAAACAACAAATATGGAGAAGGCGTTATTGCTGAGTTTTCAAATTACGGAAACTTCAATGTAGATGTCTTTGCTCCTGGTGATGAAATTTATGCTACTATTCCGAACAACAAATTCAAATATTTGCAAGGAACTTCTATGGCTGCGCCAAATGCTGCCGGAGTTGCCGTTTTGATTCGTTCGTATTATCCAAAATTGAAAGCGTCTCAAGTGAAACAAATTTTGATGGATTCAGGAACTCCACTTCCTGCTACAGTAGATTTGGGTGAAGGTCAAATGGCAAGTAAAGCTGCTGATTCTTCAAAATCCGGAAAAATGGTCAACGCTTACAATGCTTTATTGATGGCTGAAAAAATGTCTAAGAAATAATTTTAACTTCTATTAATCGAATGGAAGAGTTTTTGACTCTTCCATTTTTTTATTTTAAATACAATGCGCAACTTCTTTTTATTCGCTTTCTTTTCCCTAAGCATTGGGAATGTAGTAGCCCAAAGTTCAGGTTACTGGCAACAACAGGTTGATTACAAAATGGATGTCAGCATGGATGTCAAAACCTATCAGTATAAAGGGAAACAAGAACTGGTTTATACTAATAATTCTCCTGATACACTGAAAAAAGTTTATTATCATTTATATGAAAACGCTTTCCAGCCGGGAAGTGAAATGGATGCCAGACTGCAATCGATCAAAGATCCGGATGCCCGTATGGTGAATAAAATACAGGTGGACGGAAAAGATGTAAAAGAAAGCCGTATCAAAAACCTAAAACCAAACGAAATAGGATATTTAAAAATTTCTAATTTCAAACAAGACGGTGTTGCGGCTGTCGCCAAAGAAGTAGGGACTATTCTTGAAGTGACTTTGAACAAACCGATTTTGCCAAATTCCAAAACAACTTTAACCTTGGATTTTGATGGTCAAGTACCGGTGCAAATTCGTCGTACCGGACGTAATAGCGTTGAGGGAATCGAATTGTCGATGGCACAATGGTATCCAAAAATGGCCGAGTTTGATTTTGAAGGCTGGCATGCTGATCCTTACATCGCAAGGGAATTTCACGGAGTTTGGGGAAATTTTGATGTAAAAATTACAATCGATAAGGATTACACAATCGGAGGTTCCGGTTATTTGCAAAACCCGAACGAAATAGGACATGGTTATCAAGCAGAAGGAGTTACAGTAACATATCCTAAAAAAGCAAAAACATTGACTTGGCATTTTGTGGCGCCAATGGTACATGATTTTACTTGGGCTGCCGATAAAAATTATGTACACGATATAGTAAAAGGACCAAACGATGTCGATTTGCATTACTTCTTCAAAAACACTCCCGAAGTAGTAGCAAACTGGAAAAAACTAGAACCTTTGATGGTAAAAGTGATGGATTACTACAATAAAACCGTTGGGAATTATCCATACAAACAATACTCTTTCATTCAGGGAGGCGATGGCGGAATGGAGTATGCGATGTGTACTTTGATGCTTGGAAACGGAACTGTTGAAGGGATGTTGGGAACGGCAACCCACGAAATGGGACACTCATGGTTCCAACATATTTTAGCTTCGAATGAATCCAAACACCCTTGGATGGACGAAGGTTTTACGACCTATATTGAAGATTCGGCGCTGAATGAATTGTTTGGTAAAAAAGAAGCAAACCCGTTCAAACCGAATTATGCTGCTTATTATAAATTGGTAGAATCAGGTAAGGAACAGCCGTTGTCAACGCATGGAGATCGTTATGACGAAAACCGCTCTTACAGTATTGCGTCTTATGTAAAAGGAAGTATTTTCCTGTCGCAGTTAATCTATGTTATTGGTCAGGACAATTTGAATAAAACCCTGAAAAAATACTATCAGGATTTCAAATTTAAGCATCCGTCGCCAAACGACATCAAGAGAACTGCCGAGCGTGTTTCGGGAGCAAACCTTGATTGGTATTTGGTAGATTGGACAGAAACTTTAAACACTATCGATTACGGAATCAAAGATGTAAAGGAAAACGCTGATAAAACATCCGTAACCCTTGAGCGTATCGGCAGAATGCCAATGCCTATCGATTTGTTGGTAGAATATACAGATGGTAGTAAAGAAAGTTTCTACATTCCGTTGCGCATGATGAGTTTCGAAAAACCAAATCCAACCCCCGCCATTACGAGAACCGTTCTTTACGATTGGGCTTGGGCATATCCTACTTTTGAGTTTAACATTTCAAAACCGAAAAACTCAATCAAGAAAATTACCATCGACCCAAGCGGTTTGATGGCCGATGTCAAACAAACGAATAATGTTTACGAAGTGAAGTAGTTTCATAAACAGGATTTGGGCGAGCCACCCTAAAGAAAAAGGGCCTACTCATCATAGCGGTGAGTAGGCCCTTTTCCTTTAGGCTGTCAGGCTGTCCGCGTTACTTTGGTAACTTGCTTCCATCCTTCTCGCGGGATTCAGTATATTTTCGACAATATTGTCATCCCGACATAGGAGGGATCTCACGCTTAGTTCCGCAAACTAAATCATTAGCGAAAGCAAAACTCCAATCGATAATTTGTAAAAATTTATTTCTATATTAGCTAGATTAATATTACGGCTTTTATGTCACAAAGCCAGTTAATTTTAGGTGTATTGGAGCCATTTCATGGCTTCTATATGCGAGTTATAGCCAATTTTATGAACGAGACACCGAACGACTTTAAAGTAACTGACAGACAAACTTTTATTCAGTTTCTTGACTTATTGCGCAAGGACTTTTTAGACAATCCTAAAAACTGGGAAAACAAAACGTTACCTGACTTTTTAGAGGCGTTAAGTACTTACACAGAAGACATTCAAGGTTATTACGACAACATGAAACTAAATGTAAATGCTGACAAGCCAGACTGGTCAACATTTGCCGACATTTTTAAAGGAGCCAAAATCTATGAATAGACAATTGACAAACTTTAATTTTACTCTTTGGTTAGAATTCGAAGTAGTTAACCCGAATGATTGGAACATTGAAAATGAGTTTTGCAATATTCACGTTGATTTAGAAGACGGAAGACATTATGGATTAAATGTATGGACATACAAATATTTAGAAACCGCAATCAATCAAGATAAACAGACAGGACAAAATCTAAACGGGTTATATCAAAAACCTCCTGATTTATTTGTAAAGGAATTAACAAGAGAATGTATTGAATTGACTATTCGAGACATACTAAAAATTGGAGATTTAGAAAAAGTTTTGAATCCCAGCATATATGAGGGCAAAAATAACAAATAGAAAAACTGGCTATAACAGCTAGATGCTTCGTTGTGTGCGTAGCACGAACAATGAAACTCGTGTTGAACGGAACCGCTCTACATCTATCTCCACTGGCGCTCGTTCAATGTCATTAAGTTAAGCTTATTTCACTCTCGCAAAGACGCTGAGACGCAAAGTTAAGATCGGATTCCTTTGCGTCTTAGCGTCTTTGCGAGAATTATATCTTGGACAAACTTTAATAAGAAACCCTTAACTTAATGACAGTGGGCGCTCGTTTGCAACGCGGTTAATTAATGACAGGAGTACCTCTAAACAAGTATACTTCTGTTTTTTTTGTGTCGCGGTTTTCTTAAAATCGATTTTAGCTAAAAGAACAACATTACAAGCGCTTTATTTAATTCAAATAAGTAACAGATACTCGTCACAGATGTGCACTAGATGGAGTTCTAGGTGCAGACAGCATAGTCGTCAACTCTAGCTAATTGTAGCTAAGTCGAGATTACCGAGATTTAATAGCTAGAATCTTTTGAATATCAGTGCAAATTCAATATAATCTTTGACGCTTTTTCTTTATTTTTGTATAATTGATTAAACCATAAAAAATGGACAACATAATAATTTATCCGAAAAATGAAAAGCAAAAATCTTTGCTAAAATCCTTATTGGAAGAAATGAAAGTTCGTTTTGAAATTGAAAAATCTGATGAGGATACTTTATTGAGCGAAAGTGAATTTATCTCAAAAATCGATAAATCTATTGATCAGGCTGAATCAGGAAAAACTAGAACACTCACAAAAGAACAGCAAAAGAAGTTTTTAGGTTTATGAGTTATTCGATAGAATTAACGGATGACGCTATTGCCGACATTGAAAGACATAAAAAATCTGGTGATAAAAAGGTTCTATCAAAATTGACAAACTTTTAAATGAGCTCAGAAAGCATCCGATGACAGGAATTGGAAAACCGGAACAGCTAAAATATTATGAAGTTGCAACTTGGTCGAGACGAATAACAGATAAACATAGACTTATTTACAGAATTCAAGATGATAAAGTAGTTGTTGTGGTTCTTGCTTTTTGGGGACATTATGGAGAGAAATAGTCAGCGCCATCAGTTGTAAATTATTAGATGAAATAAAAAATCACCAACAGTAGTAATCAACTCTCGTTGGTGATTTTTATTTTAATCAAAAAAACGTCTGTTCTCCATCCCCATGTAAATGCCTGATAATTTCAGTAATCAGTCCTGTCCATCCAGTTTGATGGTTGGCACCTAATCCTTTTCCGGTATCCCCGTCAAAATATTCAAAAAACAAATGGTTTTTATTGAAAAGAGGGTCTTCCTGAAATTTTTTGTATTCACCGTACATTGGGATTTTTTTGTTACTGCCACGTACAAATAGCGCCAATAAACGTTCAGCAACTCCTTCGGCAGCTTCTTGTAAATTCATTAATTCACCAGATTCGGTTGGGAATTCTACTTTAAATTCTTTACCGTAATAGCTGTGGAATTTTTCCAAAGAATCCAGAATCAGGTAGTTCATTGGGAACCAAATAGGCCCCCTCCAATTGGAATTGCCTCCAAACATATCACCCGTTGCTTCAGCCGGGGTGTAGTCAACCTGAATTACTCCACCATCGTGCTTGAATTTATAAGGATGCTCTTTGTGGTATTTGGAAAGGGAACGTACTCCAAAATCAGACAAAAATTCCTTTTCGTCAAACATCCGCTTCAGAATCATTTTCATGCGATGCCCTCTTAATGTGGAGAGCAATCGGGTTTCGCCTTTTCCGGGAATATGCCAACTGGAAACTAAGCCGGCAAGATCGGGACGGTTTTTTAAAACCCATTCGACACGGCGTTTGAATATTGGTAATTTTTCCAATAGTTCGGGAGTTAAAACTTCAACAGCAAAAAGCGGAATCAACCCAACCATCGAGCGGATTTTCAGCAATTCGGCATCACCGTTTTCTTTATGGAGCATATCGTAATAAAACTGATCTTCTTCGTCCCAAAGGTTCAATTTGTTTTCTCCCAAAGCCTGCATAGCCCCCGAAATATGAAGGAAATGCTCAAAGAATTTGGATGCCATGTCTTGATACACTGGATTTTTCAGCGCTATTTCACAGGCAATACGGAGCATATTCAGGCAATACATTGCCATCCAGCCCGTACCATCAGCCTGTTCCAGATGACCTCCTGTAGGTAAATCGGCGGAGCGGTCAAACACCCCAATATTATCCATTCCGAGGAATCCGCCCCCAAAGATGTTATTTCCGTTTTGGTCTTTTAAATTTACCCACCAGGTAAAATTGAGCAGCAGTTTGTGAAAGATGCGCTCCAGAAAAACGGTATCGCCAACACCTCCATTATTGCTTTTGTCAATTTGGTACACTTTCCAGGTTGCCCAGGCATGCACGGGCGGGTTTACATCCGAGAAAGACCACTCGTAGGCAGGAATTTGCCCATTGGGATGCATATAATATTCCCTCAAAATAACCGATAATTGCCTTTTGGCGAAATCTGGATCTAATCGGGCAAGAGGCAAAGTGTGAAAGGCCAAATCCCAAGCAGCAAACCAAGGATATTCCCATTTGTCGGGCATCGAGAGAATGTTCGAAGTGTACATGTGTTTCCATCCACTGTTGCGTCCCTCTTTCCGGTTGGCATCGGGTCTTGGTGTTGATGGATCGCCTTTTAACCATTCGAAAACATTGTAATAATACCATTGTTTGGTCCAAAGCATACCCGCGTAGGCTTGACGTTGAATGGATTTTAATTTTTCGTCTTTTATATCTTTTTGGATAGCATCATAAAATTCGTCAGCTTCTTCAATTCTTTTTTTGAAAATGGCATCAAAATCTTCAAAGGGTTCGTCCGGTTTGGTGTTGGTAAAACGAATGCGGTATTCTTTTTTGCCCAAGGCAGGAATGACATCATCATAATGTACCGACGCTTTGGTTCCAATTTTTTCAGGATTTATACTGGTTTGTTTTTGATTTATGATATAATCGTTGATCCCGTCTTTGGTGTAAGGGGATTGTGCAGGCGATTTATATAATTTTTCAAAATTGGTTTTATTGTCGCAAAACAAAAAGTCTTTGGCATTTTCAGCATACAAATTGAAGTGTCCTACCAATTTATGGTTGACCTCTATATGTGATTTTTCAACTCCAAGTAAAGTGGGTTGGTGTTTGTAATTTTCATAGCCCCAACTCCAGGTATTCCTGAACCAAACGGTAGGTAAGACCGTAATGGGAGCGGCCAATTTGGAACGGTTTTCTACCGTTATTTTTATTAAGATGTCTTGTTCATCGGCTTTGGCGTATTCTATGGTGATGTCAAAGTATTCGTCTTTGTCAAAAACGCCGGTGTCGAGCAATTCATATTCGGGTTCTTGACGGCTACGTTTTATACTTTCCTCTATTAACTTTTCATAAGGAAAAGTGGCATGAGGATATTTATAAAGCATTTTTTGATACGAATGCGTTGGTGTCGAATCCAGATAATAATATATTTCCTTGACATCCTCTCCGTGATTTGACTCGGCAGGTGTCAATCCGAAGAAACGTTCTTTGAGGATGCGGTCTTTATGGTTCCAAAAGGCAAAAGCAATACAGACGTGCTGTTTGTTATCAGAGATTCCTCCAATGCCTTCCTCTCCCCAACGATAGGCTTTGGAACGGGCCATGTCATGAGTGGTACTACCCCAGGCGTAGCCGCTTTGTGAATAATCCTCCCTAACGGTTCCCCATTGTCTTTCGGATAAATAAGGCCCCCATTTTTTCCAACCTTTATTATCGGTTCTTAATTGTAAACGTAATTTTTCGGCGTTATTTTCCGGCATACCATTCTAAATTTGTTTCTAAATGCAATTTAGCTAAAACACGTTTAAAAACAGTTACATAATTGGTAAAAATCAATGAAGATAATTAATGAATAGCAATTTATGGATTATTTTTTTGGGGAATTAGTTTGTCAATCGAAATAGTTGTTGAGAGTAGAAATGCCGCGTGAGGGACAGAAGCAATCCGCCGTAGCGGAGCGGATGGCCTGACAGCATAAAGAAAGGGACCGAATCACCAGTATAGTGAGTTGGTCCCTTTTTTTATGGTGGCACGCCCAAGAAAAGAATAATTTGGGTGTTATTGTAATTCGGTATCGTATTGATGCGCCAGATTTTTCAACATATCGACGGTCATCATTTCCAAATCAAATTGATGGTTCCAGCCCCAATCTTCCCTGGCACGACTGTCGTCAATGCTGGAGGGCCAGCTGTCAGCAATTTTTTGACGGAAGTCGGGTATGTAGGTTACCTCGAGTTCCGGAATGTGTTTTTTGATTTCGGCAGCTATTTCTGTTGGAGTGAAACTCATAGCGGCCAGATTATACGAAGAGTGAATTTTGATTTGCTCAACTGGAGCTTTCATGATATTGATAGTGGCGGCAATGGCATCGTCCATATACATCATTGGCATTTTTGTATCAGAGGTCAAAAAACATTCGTATTTACCTTCTGATATGGCTTTGTGATAAATGTCAACAGCGTAGTCCGTTGTTCCTCCGCCGGGAGGTGTTGTCCAGCTGATTAAGCCCGGATAACGAATGCTTCTAACATCGACACCAAACATATTGTGGTAGTATTCACACCATCTTTCGCCAGCCTGTTTACTGATGCCGTACACGGTTGAAGGCTCCATAATTGTGTATTGCGGGGTGTTTTCTTTTGGGGTATTTGGTCCAAAAACAGCTATGCTGGAAGGCCAGAATATTTTTTTGATTTTTCCGGCTTTCGCCAAATTCAAAACATGAAACAACGAATTCATATTGAGGTCCCAGGCAAAAGCGGGGTTTTTTTCGGCAGTTGCAGAAAGTAGGGCGGCCATCAAATAAACATCGGTAATCTCGTGGATTTCTACCAAATGTTCGATTTGATTAAAATCCAAAGCATTGATTACTTCAAAAGGACCTGAGTTGACCACATCATTATTTAGTTTTCGAATATCAGAGGCAATAACACTGTCGGTTCCATAAATGGCTCTTAGTTCATGAGTCAATTCAGTACCGATTTGCCCGCAGGCACCAATTATTAATATTTTTGGATTCATGGTAGAAGGTTTTGAATTACAAATATAACGATTTCGTAAATATTCAATTATAATAGTATGTATTTTTATTTATATTTTAAAAAAATAGCTAAAATTTAAGTAAGTTAATAATTTCATATATTAATTTGTTGCTAAAACTTCCTTTGAAATTGGCTTTTGCCATTGCCTTTTTCATTGAAATTTAAATTGATTTTGCCATTATCATTGTCATTGAATTTGATTTTTGTCATTGCCATTGAGTTTGATTTTTGCTGTCGTCATTGCCATTGAAATTGATATTGCCATTGCCATTGATATTTGTAACTTTGTGGCTCAAATAATTTAGGAGATGAACAATAAAGTAATGTTGCTTTTTTTGGTGCTTTGGACGGTGTTTTCCTGTAAGGACAATGATGAGCGTCTTGCCGATAATTTAAGGGATGCCAAAAAGAAAGAATTAATTTTTAAGACCATCGATAAAGGTTGGATTTTTTTTGACGCCCCTATCAACAGTACTTCCGAAGCAACTTTGAAGACTTGGCCGGAATGGCGTGATTTTATGGATGAACTTTCCATTAAACCGAAGAAAACAATCACTGCTTTTCAAAAGAAATCCAAATCATTATCAACCAAGGTAATGGCTTTGAACAACAATGTTCCCTCTCAATTTGATACCCCGCCTATAAGATGTAGAATTTCAGCTCTAATCACACAGGTTAGAATGTTGGATTTATATATTAATCTTGATAAAGTTTCGGATAAAAAAGTGACGGAATTGGTTTCCGAAATTAATTTGGAATTGGTTTCCCTCCAAAGACAAATGGACAAGATTGTTGAGAAAAGTAAAATCCCGATGGAAGTTGGTGAATCTGAATTATTGATGATGCTGGACACCACAAGAGCAATACAGGCAGGAAACCCGCCAGTACCTGGAAGTCTGGGTACGCCTGAAAACAAAGTGATACCAGGAAATCCGGGAGGTACAGCCACTCCAAAAAATCCAAACGATGCACACGTTGAGTAAATCTACCATATATTCGGTTTATGATTTTTCTCCGAAAACGGCTCAGATTGTAGCTCGTTTGCAGGAAAATAATCAGGTTAAAATGCAATTGGACGGTTTGCTGGGATCGGCGACATCCTTTGTGATTCAGTCGGTTTTTAAAAAAGCGGAACTTCCTTTTCTGTTGGTTTTGAGCAACAAAGAAGAAGCAGCTTACTATTTGAACGATTTGGAGCAAATGGTTGGAGAGCAGGATGTGTTGTTTTATCCCGGTTCGTTTCGTCGTCCGTACCAAATCGAAGAAACGGACAATGCCAACGTTTTGCTTCGTGCTGAGGTTTTGAACCGAATCAATTCCCGTAAAAAACCGGCCATCATCGTCACGTATCCCGAAGCTCTTTTTGAAAAAGTGGTGACTCGCCAAAAATTGGATCAAAATACGCTGAAAGTAAGTTTGGGTGATAAAATTTCGATTGATTTCCTGAATGAAGTGCTGTTTGAATACGAATTCAAAAGGGTTGATTTTATCACGGAACCAGGCGAATTCTCGGTTCGCGGTGGAATTGTCGATGTATTTTCGTTTTCAAATGATAATCCGTACCGAATCGAGTTTTTCGGGAATGAAGTGGAGAGCATCCGAACTTTTGATGTTGCAACCCAATTGTCATTGGACAAACAGAAAAAAATCACCATTATCCCGAATGTCGAGAACAAGGTTTTTCAGGAAAACAGGGAGAGTTTTTTAGATTATATAAATGAAAGAACGGTTTTGTTTTTTCAAAATACCGAGAATCTTTTATACGAATTGGATAAGCAATTTGCAAAGGCCGAAGAAGCTTTTGAAAAATTGTCAAAAGACATCAAACATGCTACGCCGGATCAATTGTTTTTGAACCAAAAGGAATTCGTTAAGAGAGCGTTGGATTTTTCGGTTGTGGAGTTTCATTCTAAAGCGGTTTTTAAAACGGCCAAAAAGTTTGAATATCACATTCAGCCGCAACCGTCGTTCAACAAGCAATTTGATTTGTTGCTGAATAATTTGAGCGAGAACCATTTTAACGGTTATCAAAATTATTTGGTTTGTTCGAATGAAGCGCAAACCAAGCGTTTTCACGATATTTTCGAATCTTTGGACGAAGCCAATTCCGAGAATATCCGCAAGCAATACAAAACAATTGTTTTGCCATTGTACCAAGGTTTCATCGATCAGGAAAACCAAATTACCTGTTATACCGACCACCAGATATTTGAGCGTTATCATAAATTTAGCATCAAAAACGGTTATTCCAAAAAGCAAAATTTAACCTTAAAGGAATTGACCACTTTGTCCGTTGGCGATTATGTAACGCATATCGATCACGGAATTGGGAAGTTTGGCGGACTGCAAAAAATACAGGTCGAAGGTAAAACGCAGGAAGCAATCAAATTGGTTTACGCCGATAATGATATTGTGTATGTGAGCATTCATTCGCTGCACAAGATTTCGAAATACAATGGAAAAGACGGAACGCCACCCAAAATTTACAAATTGGGTTCAAGCGCGTGGAAGACTTTAAAACAAAAAACCAAAGCGAGGGTCAAACATATTGCCTTCAATTTGATTCAGTTATATGCCAAACGAAGACTTGAAAAAGGATTCCAGTTTGCTCCCGATAGTTATCTACAGAATGAGTTGGAAAGTTCATTTATTTATGAAGATACTCCAGACCAGATCAAATCAACGCAAGAAGTCAAAGCCGACATGGAGAGCGAGCGCCCGATGGATCGTTTAGTTTGCGGGGATGTGGGATTTGGTAAAACCGAAGTGGCAATTCGTGCGGCGTTCAAGGCGGTGGATAATAGTAAGCAAGTTGCGGTTTTGGTTCCGACGACTATTTTGGCGTACCAACATTACCGAACTTTTAGCGAAAGGCTTAAAGATATGCCGGTTTCTATCGGTTACTTGAACCGTTTTAGAACTGCCAAACAAAAAGCGCAAACCTTAAAAGATTTAGCCGAAGGAAAACTAGATATTGTCATTGGAACCCATCAGTTGGTGAACAAAAATGTGGTTTTCAAAGATCTTGGTTTGTTGATTGTCGATGAGGAGCAGAAATTTGGTGTTAACGTAAAAGACAAACTCAAAACCATTGCTGCGAATGTCGATACGTTGACTTTGACGGCAACACCAATTCCGAGAACCTTGCAGTTTTCGTTGATGGCGGCACGCGATTTGTCGGTAATTACAACGCCTCCGCCCAATCGTTATCCTATAGAAACGAATGTGGTCGGGTTTAATGAAGAACTGATTCGCGATGCGATTTCGTATGAAATTCAGCGGAACGGACAGGTTTTCTTCATCAATAACCGAATCGAAAATATCAAGGAAATTGCCGGAATGATTCAGCGTTTGGTGCCTAATGCACGTGTGGGAATCGGTCACGGACAAATGGACGGTGGTAAATTGGAAGAATTGATGCTCGGTTTCATGAACGGAGAATTCGATGTTTTGGTGGCAACTACAATTATCGAAAGTGGATTGGATGTTCCTAATGCCAACACAATCTTTATCAATAATGCCAACAATTTTGGTTTGTCTGATTTACATCAAATGAGAGGCCGTGTGGGACGAAGCAACAAGAAAGCGTTCTGTTATTTCATTTGCCCACCGTATTCGCACATGACTGATGATGCCAGAAAACGTATTCAGGCTTTGGAACAATTCAGTGAATTGGGAAGTGGTTTGAACATCGCGATGAAAGACCTTGAAATCCGTGGTGCCGGAGATTTATTGGGAGGAGAACAAAGCGGATTTATCAATGACATTGGTTTTGATACGTACCAAAAAATCATGAATGAGGCTATCGAGGAATTGAAGGAGAATGAGTTCAAAGATTTATACCCCGAAGAGAATAATATCGAGACCAAAGAATACGTAAAAGACTTGCAAATCGACACCGATTTTGAGTTGTTGTTTTCAGACGAATACATCAACAATGTCACTGAACGTCTGAGTTTGTACAACGAATTGGCTGAAGTGAAAAACGAAGAAGAATTAATTGTTTTCCAAAATAAACTGATTGATCGTTTTGGTCCAATGCCTCCGAGAGCGCTTGCCTTAATGAATAGTATCCGCATCAAATGGATTGCTACCAAAATGGGTATTGAAAAATTGGTGATGAAAAAAGGAAAGATGATTGGTTATTTTGTCTCCGACCAACAATCGGATTATTACCATTCGAAACGTTTCCATAAAGTGATTCAGTTTGTGCAGACGAACAGTAACCTTTGTGTCATGAAAGAAAAACAAACACCTGCCGGTTTGCGATTATTGCTAACTTTTGATAATGCTAAAACCACGAGAAGATGTTTGGAATTGATGCAGATGTTGGGTGGGGAGTAGAAGATTTGGTTGTTTTTTATTTCATCAAATAATCATATGGTTTCAACCATTCTGCTTTTCTGATTTCAAATAAATCCTCTACATAATAGCCGTAATTTACGGTGATTTTTCCATCGGTTATTGTGTTGTAGTTTTTTGGAAAACTTTGATTTATTTCGTTCCCAAACCTATCTTCATATTCAAACTCAATTGGAGTGATGAAATTCATTTTTGTTGGTTTATATAAGTCGGGAGAGATTGTGTTAAATAATCCTTTCGGTTTTAAGGGCGAAGCCCATTTCCCTTCTTTTGTCATATAAACATCATCATACAAATATTTCACTTGAATTAATTCTCCTTTGTATTGCAGTACATATAATAAGCAATAATCGTAGTCCGCAAAACTGGTCTTAAATGGAATGTAGTTTTGCTCAAGAGGAGCGCTATGTATGTAAGAAGTAAATTGAATGGTGTCTTTTTTGAAGTTACCATAAATATTCTTAACGATTAAATATTTTGCTAATGATCTAGAATCTAAAGCGCCCACATTACAATAGCTTGATGGAGATCCCCACAGTTTAATTTTCTTGCCGATAAATAAATAGAGTTTGGTTGGTTTTTCAGGATGGAAAGGCCAAACTTCGCAGGGTTCTAATTTTAGTTTAATATTAATTTTTTTCTTTTTTACTAAATCCGCAACTAAGTATTTTTTTGTTGTATGCCATTCGGATTGAAAAAATAACGAATCAGGTAATTTAGCTTTTATTTCAAAATTACCTAAGCTGTCTGTAGATGTCCTATAATTTTTGTTTTCAAGCAATAGTTTAATAACATCATTGCTTTTAGAAACTTCTTGATAAGAATTGTCTTTTCTGTTTTCAAATTTTGAGTTTTTTTTCCAATTTGCATATAATGAAGCACTATGTTTTCTTTGTTTGTTGATTGTGTCATTTTTGATGATATAAACAACGCGATTATTGAATTTTCCGGAATTGAAGGCCTTTCCTTTTACTGTTATTTCTTGTGAAAATACCATCTGAAAAGCTAGCAAAAAGAATAAAATATATCTTTTCATTTTATATTGTTTTGCGATAGCAATATATGATTTTTCTTTCTAAATTTTGTTTGGAATCTTTTTAAATCAAATTTCTTCGTATATTTGATTTTTACAAATCCATTCCCAATGAAATCAAAATCGATTGAAGACTTTTATGAGGACATTTCTTCAGATTGTTTTATAGAAAAGAATGCGCTGTTGTTGCCCGACGGCATTCAAAAAGAAGTTGGGCATTTCAATGTTTTCAATATCAAAGAACTTTATGAACGGCTGAAAGGTAGATCCTGTATGCCTTATGACCGGAGAGCCTATTATAAAATAAGTTTGATTAAGGGAAAAAATAGGGTGGAATATGCAGATCGCACAATTGATATTGATCAGTATGCTCTTCTGTTTGCAACACCCAAAATTCCTTATAATTATCTCCCTTTGGATGCGTTACAGTCCGGTCATTTTTGTGTTTTTACAAGTGAGTTTTTGGCCAAGGACAAAATCGGGATGGATTTGGATAAACTGCCTATTTTTCAAACCAATGGTTATCCTGTTTTTCAGTTGAATGAGGAAGATATGAACGAAATTGATTTGATTTTCAAAAAGATACATCAGGAAATTAATTCGGATTATGTGTATAAATACGATTTGATTCGGAATTATGTAGCGCAACTGATTCATTTTGGACAAAAATTGCAACCTGTAACAGCCTTATATTCTAAACACAATTCGGCCGCGAGAGTTTCTTCTTTATTTGTGGAATTACTTGAGAGACAATTCCCTATTGAATCCTCCCATCAAAGGTTGGAATTGAAATCGGCCAAGGATTTTGCTGATCGTCTGTCAGTCCATGTGAACCATCTCAACAAAGTATTAAAAGAAAACACAGGAAAAACCACTACTGTGTTGATCAGCGAACGATTGATCCAGGAAGCCAAAATTTTATTAAAAGAAACCGATTGGAACATTTCTGAAATAGCCTATTCGCTCGGTTTTGAAGAGTTGGCCCATTTTTCCAATTTTTTCAAAAAACAAACCACGTTATCTCCTTTGACTTTTCGAGTTTAAACGGTATGATTTGAATTTTGCAAATTATGGATTGATATTTGCAATTATGGAGCTTTGCATCTGGACTAATTTTGTCTTATTAATTTAAAACAGAATTTGAGATGAAAAATAAAATAGTATTAGTTACCGGAGGAAGCCGTGGATTGGGAAAAAATATGGCGTTGAGTCTTGCCAAAAAAGGACTTGACGTAGTATTGACGTATAACAGCAAAAAAACAGAAGCTGAAGAAGTTGTAAATGAAATTGAAAAATTAGGACAAAAGGCGGTGGCTTTGCAATTGAATGTTGCCGATGTAAGTAGTTTTGATTCGTTTTTTCAAAATGCAAGTGCGGCTTTGAAAAGCACTTTTGGTACCGATAAAATCGATTATTTAGTTAATAATGCGGGCGTCGGGATTCACGAAAGTTTTGCCAAAACCACAGAAGAACAATTTGACAACATGGTCAATATTCATTTCAAAGGGGCTTTTTTCCTAACTCAAAAAGCGTTGGACGTAATGAATGACGGTGGGGGAATTGTAAATATTTCATCAGGATTGGTTCGTTTTTCATTTCCGGGATATGCTGCTTATGCAAGTATGAAAGGGGCTATTGAAACTTTGTCCAAATATCAGGCAAAAGAATTGGGCGAAAGAAAAATCAGGGTGAACATTGTTGCTCCGGGAGCCATTGAGACTGATTTTGGCGGTGGTGCTGTCCGTGATAATAAAGATTTAAACCAACAAATTGCTTCTATGACAGCTTTAGGACGAGTGGGATTGCCTGATGATATTGGAAGTGTTGTCGCTTTTTTATGTTCAGATGATTCGAAATGGGTAAATGGTCAGCGTATAGAAGTTGCGGGAGGAATCTTTTTATAAATAGAAAACAAAACAGTTATCGTCTATTAATTATTGTTGGTTAATAGACGATAATTGTTTTTTATCTCGTCACTTCTTCGATCAGATAAAAAATAGATTTAAAATCAATTCCGCTCATTTTTTCAAGGCCAATTTCGCAGGTTCGGCTAGTGGAGAAACCTTCCGTGCAGTTGGTTGGGATTTGGGCTTTTAGTTCGCGTAATCCATGTTCGTTCAATTCGGGAATCAAAAAACCTCTGTCTCCGGCAAAACCGCAACAATTGCTGTCGATCATCGTCACTTTATTGGCGCAGAGTTGGGATAAAGCTAAAAGTTGCTCGATTTTTCCAATCTTTTTAACCGAACAAACAGGAAAAACTGAAATCGTGTCTTTTTTGTTTTTTACCGTCAAATGTGGCATCACGTAATCCAACATGAATTCGATGGGGTCGACGATTTTCAAGGTTTTGGAAAACTCTTCTTTCGAATGATAAAAACACGGACTCATATCATACAAAACTGGATACTTACCGTTTTCAGAAGCTTTCAACAATTCTTTTTCTAATGCATCGGATTGTTCTTGATTGGCTTCGGCAAAACCTTTGCTTGAAAAAGGCATTCCGCAGCAATGGGTATCTATTGATTCGGGATAAATTATAGTGAATCCGGCACGAAGCAACAAACGATGCGTTAGTTCAGTTAATTGCAAATCATCTGAATCCTGAAAACGGTTTTTTCCCATGCTTCTGTTGATGCAGGAAGGAAAGTAAACGACTTTTAAATCGGAAGTTGTATTCATTTTAATGCTTTTGATTCGGGTTAATTTTATTGGCTCCTTTCGGCATTTCGGGAATCCATTTTGGTAGTTTTCCAAAGGTGATAAAATGGGATGCATTAGACAAAGCTGTCATTATGTTGGTTCCAAGTATCGAATGGAAAAAAGAAACCATTTTTAATCCGGTTCTCATTACGGAAGTGGTTCCAGCCATGTGGGAACCAATGTAAGCTGCCACTTTTTTGTTATTAGAATTCAGTTCATTGGCACGCCAGGTTTTAACAAATTTTCCGGTATCGATATGCACCGGACAAGCCAAAGCACAAAGTCCGTCGGTAGCGCAGGTTTCATCTAGTTGGTAAGTAACGTCTTTGCGGATGTCGGCCAATCGTTGTGGATCATCATTCGATTCTTCCAAACGACTGATTTCCCTTGCAATTACAATTCTTTGTCTTGGCGATAAAGTTAATCCTTCGGAAACACAATGCGGTTCACAAAATCCACACTCCATACATTTGTCAACAATGGCGTGGGATTCGGGCATTGGTTTCAAATTTTTGAGATGCGCTTTCGGGTCGGGATTAATTAAAACGTCCGGATTTATTTTATTGTTTGGATCAAAAATTGTTTTGATGCGTTTCATGATCTCGTAGGCTGTAGTTCCCCATTCTTTTTCTACAAAGGGAGCCATGTTGCGGCCTGTACCGTGTTCGGCTTTTAGGGAACCATTAAAACGGTCCACTACCAAAACCGCTAATTTCGACATCAGTTTTTCGTAACGATCTACTTCGGCTTGGTTTGAAAAGTCTTGCGAGAACACAAAATGAAGATTTCCTTCCAGGGCATGGCCAAACAGAACTGCATCATGGTATTCGTATTTTTTGAACAAATCTTTCAATTCCAAACAGGCATCGGCCAATTGCGGCAAAGGAAAAGCAACGTCTTCAATGATTACGGATGTACCGTTTTTTCGAAGCCCGCCAACCGTTGGCAATAACCCTTTTCGGGCTTTCCAATTAAAATAATATTGTTTCGGATCGCTTGTGAATTGGTAATCGGTAAATGTTGGAATCGATTGAATCTGTAATCGAACAGCATCTTGTTTTTCTTTTAAAACTGTTAAATCATTGTCGCGGCATTCCACCAATAAGGCGCAAGCCGATTCAGGCAATGTCTTGAAATATTCGGGGGCATCGTCATCATTTTCAACCGAACGAATGGATTCTCTGTCCAATAATTCGACTGCCGCAACGGGTGCCGATTTCAATAAAATGGTGGCGTTGCAGGCATCCTGAATCGTGTTGAAAATAAGCAATGAACAGGATTTATTTTTTTCATCAATGATGGTTTTGAAAGTCACATTCGAAATAAATGCCAAAGTCCCTTCAGAACCCACCATCAAATGTTTGATGATATCGATAGGATCTTGATAATCGACTAATGCATTGATGCTGTAGCCTGTCGTATTTTTTATTTTGAATTTATTTTTAATCTGATGATAAAGCGTTTCATCGTTTTTAATTTGATCCCTGAGAGTTTCAATTTCCGTAATCAACGCAGATTGTGTTTGCTTGAAAGAAGCAACACTTTGTGCATCTGAAGTGTCTAATATCGTTCCATCGTGCAATACAATGCGAATGTCTGCTATGGTTTGATACGAGTTTTGAGCCGTGCCGCAACACATTCCACTGGCGTTGTTGGCCACAATTCCACCAATCATTGCTGCTCCGATAGAGGCTGGATCGGGACCTATTTTCAATCCGTGAGGTGCCAAGAAAGTATTGGCTCGTGCACCCACAATTCCGGGTTCGAGTTTTACTTTTTGGTTATTGTCCAAAAGTTCAAAGGTTTTCCAACCGTGTGTTGCAACTACTAAAACCGAATCTGTAATGGCCTGACCTGATAAACTGGTACCAGCAGCACGAAAAGTTAAAGCAATTTCCAATTTTTTGGCCTGTTTTATAATTTCGGTTACTTCGGCCTCGTTGTGAGCCAAGATTACGATTTTTGGAATTAATCTGTAAAAACTGGCATCGGTCCCATAAGCAAGTGTTTGTAAAGGATTCGTCAAAATTCGTTTGGGATCAATAGAAACCGATAAAATGTCTTTTAACTTTTGATAGGAGGGGGCTAACATAGCTTTTGTGTTTTATAAAGAATGCTCGGAAGCTTTTTGTATTGAGAGTGTAAATTTAAGTATAAGTGTATATTTTACCATTTAAAATTTGCCGAATCTTCATAATTCTTATTGAGAAAAAATAAGCACGAAATTTTGCAGATTTTTTAGGGATGCTTCTAAAAAAGCAAAATGTTTCTCGTTAGCCCCGATGGAAACGGCATCCTGTGTTCCCGGGGTTTGGGAACACAGATACAGTGGACAGCGGGACCAATTTTCCTAAAATGCTCAATTATTCTGCTCAAAAAAAAACGAAGCATTTAGCCTCGTTTTTTGAAATATAAAAGATTCTTTTATCTAATTTTTTAAATCTTTGATTACTTTGAAAGCGACGTCAACTTCGTTTTCACTTACCATGATCGTAAATTCATTTGAAGTTGAAATTACTTCATTGATGATAATTCCTTCCCAAGCCAAACGTTGGAAAATGAAATAGTAAATTCCAGGAACTACAATATTTTCTTTTGGTAATTTAACTGTAATTGAAGCTAAATTTTCCAATTTTTGGATTAATTTTTCAGAAGCAAAATGTTTTTCAACCAAATGATTTACACTGTTGCTCACCACAATATTTGTTTCATTTACTCCTTTTGAAGAGGTGTAAAAAATATCTGGTAACGAGTTAATGTCAGTGATCAAGTCGGCTTGTTTGTTCAAAACAGTTTCCGAAACGGCAAAAGTATAATCAGTCAAGGCAGATCTTACTGTTATTTCGCCTATGTTTTTAATTACTTTATTGATTTTGTGATTTAATCTAAAGTCTAACTCTTCAGTTAATCTTTTAAGAGCCATCACCACAGCTCCTTGTTTTACTTCTTTTCCGAATTCACTTTCCAATTCGGTCATGATATTTCTGGACAAAGAAGTTAAGTTGATGATACCAAGTGACAATGCATTCAGCAAAAAGGGCTTTGTTTTGATGTAATTTTCAACAATCGAGGAAACTGTTTTCATAATATATAGTTGTTTTTACGTAGTTAGTACTTAGTTTTTAGGATTTAAAACCGATGCAAATATACGTAAAAAACAATTTGTTACAAATATAACATTGTTAAATTTTTTTAAAAATAAAAAAAAGCATCTATAAGGTGTTCAATTACAAATGATTTACCTTCCTTGTGTACGGCAACAATGTCAAATCGGACATCTAAATCCAAGTTTTTAGCATTGACATAAGCATCAACAGCTTTGACCAAAAGTTGTATTTTTTTTGGTTTTACAAAATCTTGAGGTAAACCAAAATCGATTGACGAACGCGTTTTTACTTCAACAATTGCAAGAGTGTTTTCTTTTTGGGCGATAATATCAATTTCGGCTTTTTGGAACGTCCAGTTGGTGTCCAAAATGGTGTACCCATTTTTTTTAAGGTAATCCACCGCCAGATCTTCTCCCAGTTTGCCTAGTTCGTTATGTTCAGCCATTTAGATTTTAGATTGCAGATTTATGATTTTAGATTTAAGAAAATAGAACATAGAGAATAGATTTTGGACTTAGTTTAAGACAAATGAAAAGTCTTTTTTCTATCATCTTTTCTCTATATTCTTGAGCTACTCAAAAATCACAGTATTGCAATTTTCGTTCACATCGATAGTCACAGTATTTCCCATAATCAAGGCTCTATTGTCGTGAACGTGCCCGGCAGGGAAATTATAAAGTATTGGAATATTGTATTTTTGGGTCACGTCCTGAATAATTTCATTGGCGTTTTTTCCCCACGGAATATCATTGTCTTTCATCTCTGTCATACCACCAACAATAATTCCTTTGATGCTTTCCAGACAGCCATTGCGTTTGAGGTTCATCATCATTCGGTCGATATGATAAAGATATTCGTCTAAATCTTCTATAAATAAAATTTTATCGGTGCAATCAATAGCCGATTTGGAACCCATTAAACTATATAAAATAGAAAGGTTGCCACCTACTAATTCTCCAGTTGCTTTCCCGAAACGATTCATAGGGAACGGATCTATTTGATAGGATAATTTTTGTCCAAACAAAGCTGTTTTCAAAGATTCAATAGATTCTGGAGCTGTTCTTGCTACGCTGATAGGCATAGTCCCATGAATCGATTTGTAACCCATCGTATTGAGATGATTGTGTAAAACAGTAACATCGCTGAAACCCACAATCCATTTTGGATGCTGCTTGAATTTGGTAAAATCCAATAAATCAATTATACGCACAGTACCATAACCACCACGTGCGCACCAAATTGCTTTGATATTTGGATTATCCATCTGATGCTGAAAATCGGCAGCACGCTGTTCATCAGTTCCCGCCAATTGGTTTAAATCTAATCCAATTGTGCTTCCAATAACGACTTCCAAACCCCAAGAATGTAATAAATCAATTGTTGGTTTCAGGTTGTCATCAACATTTTTGCGTGCAGTTGCAACAATAGCAACGGTATCTCCTTTTTGTAAATAAGGTGGTGTAATCATAGTAGTTTGAGCTTGACTGTTTATAGATTGTAAAACAAAAATAAGCAATAGCATCGGACGCAAAACATATTGTTTTTTAATAAAAGAAAATGGATTGAAATTCATGCTGCGCTTTTGAAAATGATAGTTAAAGGATAAAAGCAAAGATAGGCATTTCCTGAGAACATAAATAATTGTACTATAATTACTATATTTACAAATATTGAACTCATTTTAAGAAAGTTGATGATAACTCAAAAGAACTGGTTTTGTCTGATTTTGTTTTTAATAATTGCAAAAAGTAATGCACAAACCAAAGCTTATGCAATACATACGGTTGCGTTTTATAATTTCGAAAATTTCCATGACACTATTGACGATCCACTGACACATGATGAAGAATGGACTCCAACGGGAACAGAACATTGGAACACCAAAAAATACCACCAAAAACTCGAAAATTTAGCCAGGGTTTTATCTGAAATAGGAACTGGTGAAAATCCGAATTCTCCAACATTCATTGGCGGAGCCGAAATTGAAAATCAAGTCGTTTTGGAAGATTTAATCAAGCAGCCCAAACTTATTGACAAGGATTATGGAATTATCCATTTTGATTCTCCCGACAAAAGAGGAATTGATGTTGCTTTATTGTACCAAAAGAAGCAATTTCAACCTACGAGTTATATTAATATTCCGTTGTATGTTTATAAAAAGGAAGTTTCAAATGAAGAATTGTCTAAAACAGAAGAGTCTGTAAATGTTGAAGCGGAAGATGTAATTCAGGTCAATACTAAAAGTCATCGGATTTATACCAGGGATCAATTATTGGTGACCGGTTTTTTGAATGGAGAAGAGATTCATATTATTGTCAATCATTGGCCTTCAAGAGCGGGTGGGGAAAAGAAATCGAGTCCGTATCGAGAAGCAGCCGGAGTTTTGAATCGGAAAATTATAGATTCCCTTCAACAAATTAATCCCAATGCCAAAGTGATAACTATGGGTGATTTGAACGACAGTCCTTTTAACAATAGCGTGAAAAAAGCGCTTGGTGCCAGAGGGAAAATTCAGGAGGTTAAGCCATTTGGTATTTACAATCCATTCGAAGAAATGGCTAATAAAGGATTGGGGACTATTGCCTTTCGGGATTCCTGGGATATTTTTGACCAAGTGATGGTTTCGGAATCGCTGTTGCAAAAGGATTATAGTTCTTTTCAATATTGGAAAGCCGGAATCTACAACAAACCATTTTTAATCCAAAAAAGTGGTAAATACAAAGGTTATCCTTTACGGCATTCCCTCACTGAAATTGGTTTTAGCGACCACTTTCCGGTTTATATTTATTTGATAAAAGAGAAAAAATAAAGGATTTTTGATTGTAGATTAACGATTTTAGATTTCAGATTTTGTGATGATAAAAAAAGATATTTTTTCAGGTATCCACCATCAAAAATCGTTAATCAGAAATCTTCAATCAAATATTTTACAATCCAAATCTTTTACCTTGTTCCGGAAAGATCAGTTGTACACCCAAATCATTTCCTTTTTGCAATTGCTCTTTAATTTTTACAATGTTTTTGCTAGGCGGTTTCAGGTGGGTAATGATGATTCTGAAATTCTTCAGAGTTCCTTTTCCTGCTAAATCTTCCACTTTGTGAAGTTCTCTCATTAAATGATTTGGGGTCAAATGCCCAAATAAAGCATTGTCCGGTTGTTCATTTGGGAAAGAAACTTCAATAAAAATCCCTCTTAATTTTTTTTGCTTAATCAAAGGGGCGACAGCTTGCCATAACGAATTTAAATCATTGCTTTTTTCGACTGAATCAGGGCCGGTGTCTCCCAAATATAAAATGGCATCATTTCCATTTTGGATTAAAAAGGCAGTACTTTCAAATGGGTTTACATGACTCAGCGGAAACGCTTTTACAGTCATTGTGGTATTGGTCAGTTTGGTTTCTTCACCAATAGTTAGAGTTTGAAAATGGTATTTTTTCAATTGATAACCGGGGCCTTCATCACCAAAATTTGCCCAAGTTTCACCATTAAAATAATGGTTTTCCATCATTTCCAGACATTTCTTTGTCGCATAAACCGTTTTGGAAGAATCGGCTGGGGAATTAATGATTAAACCTGATACATGATCTAAATGTGCATGGGAAATACAATATCCTTTGATGTACTTTCTTAAAACTTCACTAGTCGGGACATTGAAGACTTTATTGGTTATTGCTTTTTCAATCCCTGCATTAATGGTTCCTGCATCGAGACAGATGTAATCTTTGGTATTTATTGGAGCAACCAAATAGGCCGAAAGATTTTTTTCGTCAATACCGCCTTTTACACCTAAAGGGACTACATCAAAAGCAGCTTTTTGGGAAAACAATTGTAGGGATACTAAAAAGAAAAAAATGGTTTGTTTATTGAAAAGAATCATATTTTGGATCTTTACGAAAGGTTGTTTTTTGCAAAAATAGCCACAAATTAGACAGATTTGCACAAATTAATAAAGTATTCAAATAAAAAATAGGGCTAATTTGTGTAATTTGTGGCTACGAAATATCTCAAAATAAATATCTTTACACAAAAATATAACAATTTTAACCAATAAAGTTACAATGACAACAACAGCAGATCAATTTGGGATGAAAGAGGCCTTAGCGAAATTGGGTATAAAAGAACTAAATAACGGAACTTCGACAGGAATAAATAATTTTTCAAACGGTGAGACTCTAGAGAGTTTTTCGCCTGTAGATGGCAAATTAATTGCATCGGTAAAAATGAGTACTCCTGAAGATTATGAAAAAGTAATGCAGACTGCTGCCGAAGCTTTCAAGACATTTCGATTGATGCCCGCACCACAACGTGGAGAAATTGTACGTCAGTTTGGAGAAAAATTACGTCAAAATAAAGAAGCTTTAGGAAAATTGGTTTCGTATGAAATGGGTAAATCATTGCAGGAAGGATATGGTGAAGTACAGGAAATGATTGACATCTGTGATTTTGCTGTTGGACTTTCCCGTCAGTTGCACGGATTGACGATGCACTCAGAACGCCCTGGACACAGAATGTATGAGCAATATCATCCGTTGGGAATTGTTGGAATCATTTCTGCATTTAATTTTCCGGTTGCTGTTTGGTCTTGGAATACAGCTTTGGCTTGGATTTGTGGAGATGTTTGCGTTTGGAAACCGTCTGAAAAAACGCCTTTGTGTGGGATTGCATGTCAAAATATTATTGCTGAGGTAATCAGGGAAAATAATCTTCCGGAGGGGATTTCGTGTTTGATTAATGGAGATTATACAATTGGACAATTATTGACCGCCGATAAACGTGTGCCTTTGGTTTCGGCGACAGGTTCTACCCGAATGGGGAAAATCGTAGCACAAGCTGTTGCGGGCCGTTTAGGAAAATCATTATTGGAGTTAGGAGGAAACAATGCGATTATCGTTACGCCAGATGCCGACATAAAAATGACTGTTATCGGAGCTGTTTTTGGAGCAGTGGGAACGGCAGGACAACGTTGTACTTCTACTCGTCGTTTGATTATTCACGAAAGTATTTATGATAAAGTGAAAGATGCTGTTGTTTCGGCTTATGGGCAACTGCGAATTGGAAATCCATTGGACGAAAAAAATCACGTTGGTCCATTAATTGACAAACAGGCTGTTGAACTGTATGAAAATGCTTTGGTCAAAGTGGTAGCTGAAGGGGGAAAAATTCTGGTTGAAGGAGGCGTACTTTCGGGAGAAGGATATGAAAGCGGTTGTTATGTAAAACCTGCCATTGCCGAAGCACAAAATTCATTTGAAATTGTTCAACACGAAACTTTTGCACCGGTTTTATATTTGATTAAATATTCAGGAACGGTTGAAAATGCAATTGATATTCAAAACGGAGTTGCTCAAGGATTATCGTCGGCAATTATGACGAACAATTTACGCGAAGCAGAACGTTTCTTATCGGCAGTAGGTTCTGATTGCGGAATTGCCAATGTAAATATTGGAACTTCCGGAGCTGAAATTGGTGGTGCTTTCGGTGGGGAAAAAGAAACAGGCGGAGGAAGAGAATCTGGTTCGGATGCATGGAAAATATACATGCGACGTCAAACCAATACAATCAATTATACTACGAGTTTGCCATTGGCTCAGGGAATAAAATTTGATTTGTAGTCAATAATTATTATCCATAAAAAAAAGGGAACAGTTTATAGCAAAAAACTGTTCCTTTTTTATCAGTCACAATAGTTGTTTTTTTAGCCAATTTAGATTTCCTATTGATTAATTTTATAATAAACAATCCGTGACTAATACCAAGCTTCAAAAAAATAGCACTTAATACAATTTGTGGACTGTCATATTTTATTATAATCAAAATGTAAATAAAGCTAAATTTATTGCAATACTACATCAAATATATTTGATACAAAATTATAATCAACACCACCTAAAGGTAACCTTCCAATTTGTAATCTTGCAAATGTTTTTATGTTGGTTCCAAATATTCCGGTGGATTTCCGGTAAATTATCATTTCCAAAACTTGATTTTCGAAACTACCATCTGCCACAGTAGTATTTGAACTCCATATAGGAGTATAAGTAGTTGTTGATAAAGGACTAGGAGTTACTGTTTTTTTATAATTTACGACGTTGCCATCACTTTGGTTGGCTAGTGTAAAATCACCAATTGAATTTGTAGAATATCCAATAGACCATACCACAGGATTACTACTGTAAAAAGCTATTGGATATGTGTTTTTTTGAACCTTATAACAGCAAAGGTTGCCATCAGTTTGTAATATTAACATAAGATTGTAAGGGAAATCGGTTGTAAATATTTTTCTATCTGTGTATTCATTACCACTGATTAAATAGTCATAGCTAACCATTTTCGATGTTAAATTATTTGAAGATCTTTTTCTAGCATAAAATATTTCCCTACTTAAAATAGTAATACTATCATTTTCAGTTTGGGAATAGTTTGTATTCGTAATGGCTTTTATTTCATTTGCTTGCATTTCAACTTCATTAGAAGAATCACATGAAAATATTAGGACAGATAACAACCCTAAATAAATTAATTGTTTTTTCATTTTTTAAAGTAAATAAATATTTATAAAATGTAAAATTAATATAAAATAATAAACCCGTTGGGTGTAATTAAATTGTTTGATTTTTAATATTGTTTATTGGTCTATCAAATATGAATTTATTGATATACTGAACCAATGTTAATGCCGTGATTTTGGCTAAAATTCTTGTTTTA